>Ga0209542_10000144_pt1 | contig 174913 bp, 191 predicted proteins | sample RifCSPhighO2_01_FD_184028 | JGI IMG/M metagenome (GOLD analysis project Ga0209542, IMG submission 184028) | Soil microbial communities from Rifle, Colorado - Rifle CSP2_plank highO2_0.1 (SPAdes) (version 2) | ecosystem: Environmental > Terrestrial > Deep subsurface > Rock core/Sediment ... | reverse complement strand
CGCGTAATATAATATTGTGCAAAGAGAACACGATACAGGTGAAAAAAACCCAAGTCTGTTAGATCAGTTGGGAAATCCAAGAGGCGAAGTTTTAGAGGCTTTTTGTTTTCATTGGGGCCGCGCTCGAATAAGGAGAGTAAGCCGAGCCTCTGTGAAACAAATAAAGAAGATTTTACAGTCGGTTCCAGATGTGTTTCCAGAAGACTTAAGATTAAGGCAATATGGCGCACCAAGATGGAAGCATGATCCAGCCTTCTATCATATGTCTCCCCAACAACAGCAAGTATATTTAGAAATCCAAGAATTAGGAAACAGTAAGGTTACGGGACTTCAATTAGAAGATGTCATACAAAGCGCAGTTGTTTTTCGAGATTCTCCTGATTTTAGAGAAACGGTTCAAGAAAGAATCGCAGGAAAGCGAAGAGTATTTTAATACTTTATTTTTCCCCTATCCTTTTTTATCTCCGCCTAGCAAGAATCAGCAATAGGATTTAAATTTGTTTGAGGTAATTAAATTTAATAAACCCCATCCACACCTGGGAGGTGGGATAGCTTCGCACCTAGGGATTTTTAAATAATTTTGTGCCTGGCTGCGAGTGCCGGCCAAGACCCAAACAATCCTTGTAGCTGAATCTTGAACTTAGGGTTATAGTCCGAGTTTGCTGGCACTAGTTGAGGATTTCAGAACTGCTAAATGGTCTGAAATCATTACCTATCCTGAATTAGTGTATCAGAAATCCCAACAATACCTCCAATACTATGCAAGTAATTAACTACCTTTTTGTGGCTGTTATCTCTGCCTTTATCGGAATGTTCATGATGGCGTGGTATGACTTAGACCACCCTATTACGAAAGAAAAGAAGCATGAGACAGTTAATATAGAGAACAACTACTACATTCAACACGATGAAAATTATATCCTCATGCCCGCACCCCCATACCACCCAAATTTTCTACCACTCAAAACCAGTTAGACCTCGAATAAATCTGCGGTATAAAGTTGAAACTTGAACTTGTTGAAGTCGAACTTAGTGGTAATTATATTTTTTAGGTCTCAATAAGAAGTTAACCGCACCTCTCCATCTTGTTTGATATTTTTTATACTTCTCAATTTTCTTAAGAAAAACTTCGACAGAACTGTAGACATCTTCGTAAAGACAATTAACTGAAATTGGAAGCAGGTCTAAATCTTTAGCTAGGGGGTGAGGCGCTATTTTTAAATGAGAAACTGTATGAGGAAAATCCCCACCATCCGTCTTGATTGTAATTGCGGCAGAATTTCTCGGACCTTTATAAGAAATCCAAGATAGTCTTCTCTTACCTTTTCTCAAGTCTTTAGGCTGATAGAGATGAATTAAGCCATGCCGATACATCTCATACATTGTGTGACCATTTTGTTCATATAGCTCATCGATTTCTCCTAGAACTTTTTGAATGTATAGCTTTGCCTTCGAAGTTTTATTAAGAATTTTAATATTGTTTCCGTTTTTATCCTTTTCAACAGTTATTCCTCGATGCAAAGCTCCTAAGAAATCCACAAAGGTCATCAATTGTTTTGGAATTCCAAAAAAACCGCTTTCGAGCTTAACACTTATTATTGGTTTAACATCATTTTCGAGCTGCATTAATAACTCATGTTGTAGAAAATCTTTAATTTGTTTGACCGACATGTTCTTATTCAATGCCATGGTATTAAATTATATTGTGAAGATTTCTAGAAGTATTCTTAATCGTAAGCACTTGCCGGAGTTGCATCGTGAGAACCTTTGTAATATCCAGAGCTGCTGCCTTCCACGAAACCTTGCAGATTAAATCTAGCAAACTGTGCCATAGTAGAAGCATCTGTTATTCCCCCAGCAACTCTTTTCAAGTCTTCGAAGTGAGACCCGATCCTTTCAACGCAAAGTTCCAAAGCCTGTCTTTGAGTGGCTTCTGGTAACCATCCCTTCAATCGAGCTTCAGGAATGACAAATGAGGGTGATAGTTCCGCAGATGTATTTTCAGGAACTTGAATATCTCTACCCCTGTAGTTATCAGGAGTTTCAACTTCGAGAGGATGAGAAGTAAATATAAAAGGTGAAGGGGTAACTTCTCTATTTAGACCACCCCCAGAGCGTCTATATTGAACATACTTATTCACCCTTCCTGCCACCACTACTATAGCTTTCTCCGATTCTTGCAAATGATTAACATCCCCGTTGACATACACAATTCCAGTGGGGCATTGATTTAATTTGTCAACATTTCCATCTATGTAAAGAGTTCCACCTCGTAGGGCACTTACTTCTCCAACGTCTCCTCTAAAAATTACAGTCCCTTTTTTAAGAAATGTTCCAATTCGAGGAAATGGTTCACCAGCTTCCGAAGATGGTCTTTTTGGGACAAGTTCAAGTACCTGTCCGCTATCAGCTAAACTGTCGGCAATCTGCGAGGAGAAGCGAGAAACATCAAACCCCTCACCTTGCTTGACCACACTTGCTACATAAGAGTAAAAATCTGGGTCGTGTGCCATTCTATCTAAGATGTCTTCTCGAACACCACCAACTCGACCGCCTTCCCAGGCGAAAATATGTCCAAGTTCTTTGAATTGCAGAGCGTTCTTTAAGTATTCAGTATATTGCCCATCAGATAATTCGTGGGCGTAGGAGGGTCTTTGAAGCGGACTGCCATCAATTTCGATTCTCATACTCATATTAGTACCTTACTAAGCTAGGCAGTACCCATGATTATAGTAATCTTGCGTGAAAAATCAAGTGGCAAAAAATCACCATTATTATTTTGGGTCAAAAAGGTACAAAAAGGTGCCTTTAATATTCTTGTAATGGAGACGCACTAGGCACGCCAATCATAATATAGAATATATATTATAAGTACTTAATACTAAGTATTAGAGATATATACGACATTATATGTAGAGACATACGATGGTAAATTTGAGGGGTAAAAGGTATACAGATGTGTAAATGTGTCTGTATCCCTGTAATTATTTTATAATTGGAACTTGTCGAAGTCGTACTTGTTGTAGTAATGATACTTGACATACTAGTTATTCTGTGTTATGGTTAAGGTATGAATGATATTAAAGATACTTTAAGTCAGAAATCCAATGAAGTTCTTGAAGGTATAATAGTCTTTCTTTCCAGTAAGGAAAATGAGGTATCCTTTGAAGACCTCGAAAAAAAGTTCCCCAAGATTAAAGGCAAACAGCTAGGTAGTCTGTTCTCCGGTATTGCTAGAACCCACATAAATGGTAAACGATTGACCATCTCTATTCCCCAGTTTGGCAGCCGTAGGAAGATATGGAAACTTAACAAAGATATATCCACTCAAGAACTTGAAGAAGTCGAAGTTGCTGTTAAGGATATTTTGGAGGAACGAAGATAATGCAAATTAAGCAATTTTCAGACTTTATGCTTCCTTCGCTTGCTGGTTTTATGGTGAAAAACAGAAACGAGTTTGCTTCTATGTTACCTGGTAGTTGGATGAAGATATTTGTTTCCGAAAATCAAATCAAGGGTCTGATGAAGGACAAAATGGGAAATAAAACGAGACTTCGCAAAGTAGTAATTAAAACTAGATAAGCCGAATATTCGCATCAAAGCCCGAGCTGAAAATAGGCTTTGTATAGCCAGCCGTGAAGGGAACTAGGCACGCAGAAAGGATTGCGTGCCGTATGTTAAGTAATAAATTATTAGATGAACTTAAAATCATTCTTAAAGAAGAATTTAACCTTGAGTTTACAGATGATGAAGTTGCAAAGTTTGCTAGAAACATTGTCGGTTACTTCTCACTACTTGCCAAAATCCATTATAGAAACCAGAACAATGAAAATAATCATGCATGAAAATAAATGTCAAAGCAAAACCATACAAAGGTTACATCTTTTTTCCAAGAGTAATTATGCTTAGCTTTATAAGCAATAATAAATTAGAGTTCGGAATTTTGGGGGATTTCATTGCTTTCGCAACAGAATGTGATTGGGATAAAAGGCATCCAACATATGGCTGTCTTACAAAACCAGATGAGTATTTGGCCAGAAGGTGGGGTTGCGACCTATCGACTGTGTGGAGAAAAAAGAAGAATTTAAAGAAAGCGGGATTTCTAAGAGAAGCTGATAACGGATTACTTCGTCTTCACTTCATAGAATGGTTTGAAGCACCTATTGCAAAGGAGTTAGCAAAACAAGAGTTTGCAGATTCGCAAGAACTCATTGCAAAAACGCATGAAATTATTGCATCTTCGCAATCAAAAATTGCAGATATGCAAGAAGCTCAAGGCGATAATGACCCCCAAAGCTTTAATGTTTCCTCTAAGGAGGACTTAAGTGTAGGTTTTAGTAGAGATAATAGTTTAAGTAATGAAGATATTGAGGAAATTGCTAGGCAACTTGGTGAAGATGACTAGTTCGGAAATCATCCACGCAAACTTATTGCGTAACTTATAAATAATGGATACGATTATGAAGAAGATGAAAGCAGTTTTATTCGCAAGAGTTAGTACACGAGAACAGGCAGAAGAAGGTTACTCATTATCTGCTCAAATTCGCTTGTTAAAAGACTACGCACAAAAGAATAACTTCGTGATTGCCAAACAATTCATTGTTCCTGAATCAGCATCGGGTAAGCAAGAACGGAAAATATTCAATCAGTTACTTGAATATTTGACTGGCAATCCAACAGTTAAGATTCAGCTATGGGAAAAAGTTGACCGAAGTGCGAGGAACTTCAAAGATTCAGTCAAACTTGACGATTGGTTAAGCGAGGATGAGGAAAGACAAATACACTTTGTAAAGCAGTCTTTGATAATGCATGCTAATTCCAAATCCCATGAGAAATTTATGTGGGATATTTATGTAGCAACCGCAAGGCAATATAGTAACAACTTATCTGAAGAAACTCGGAAGGGATTATATGAAAAAGCATCTCAAGGCCACTATCCAGGCAATCACAAACGAGGATATAAAAGTAGTGGTGATATTGGCCATAAGGTATGGATTGTTGATAATGAGAAACCTGACGCTAAATACATTGAGATGGCCTTTGTGCTTTACGATACGGGCAATTACACACTAAGAACTCTTGCCAAAGAACTGTTTGAGCAAGGTTGGAAACTAAATGGCAAACAAGTTTCCATTAGTGAGCTGCACAAGCTCCTTATTGACCCGTTTTATTGTGGCGAATTTATCTGGAAGGATAAATTATACAAGAACGCCAAACATCCTCCACTTGTTACCAAAGAGCTATTTTATAGCGTACAAGACCGCCTACAACGCAAAATAAAGGCAGGTAAGTACCGAAAGCATTCATTCTTACTAGGGGGAGGTTTGCTCCTGTGTGATGAGTGTGGTTACTCTGTTACTGCCGAACTCCAAAAAGGACATAATTATTACCATTGCACTAAAAGAAATATGGACTGTTCCCAAAGAAAATATGTCAGAGAGGAGACACTACTTCAACAGGTTCTTGAAACCTTCGATAAGTTCAAAGTTGATAATTCCAGACTACTTGAGTGGATTAGAAAGGCACTTAAAGAAAGTCATCAGGATGAGGATAAGTACCATGAAAGCACAATGAATGAACTACATGCTGAATACTTAAAGGTTAAGAATCGACTTGGCAAATTGTATGACGATAAAGTTGATGGCCTAATAAGCAAAGAGACCTATCTTCAGAAGCAGGCAGAGTATGAGCAACAATTAAATGACCTCATAGATGCAAAGCAAAAACATAGCAATGCAAATATCAATTATCTTAAATTAGGGTTTAACATTTTCGAACTAGCTCAAGTCGGACGAGAAGTGTACGAGAAACAGTCAACAGATAATGAAAAACGGGAACTTCTTAATTTCGTATTTTCGAACTTCAAACTAAATGGAGAAAAGCTTGTCCCTACGCCCCAAAATGGCTTCGATGTGGTCTTTGCACGGGCACAAAAAGGTAATTGGCTGCTGGGTTTGGATTCGAACCAAGATGAACGGATTCAGAGTCCGCTATCTCATCGCCTCCGGCGAGACCGCGCCATAGGCGCTGGCTACCGTTAGCTCGCAGATGGGGCTGCCGGACTTGGATTCGAACCAAGATGAACGGATTCAGAGTCCGCTATCCTACCGTTAGATGATCCGGCAGCTCCAGCTACGAGCTTCCTAAAGGCTTCCCCGTGATTATATTTTTTGATTTGCTGTTCTCTTTTAAAAGCTTCACTTTTAGTTTTAAATTCCTCGCTATATACCAGGGCAAACGGTGCATAAAACTTTGTTGATTTAACTCTCCCGCCATTATGATATTTTAATCGGGTATTCTTATTTTGAGTATGGCCAACATAATACCACTCTTTGTTCAAACTCTTGATAATGTAAATGCTATACATATTTTCAGAGTCCGCTATCTCATCGCCTCCGGCGAGACCGCGCCATAGACGCTGGTTACCGTTAGACCCGCCTCGCGTCGACAAGCGACAGCGAGTCGAGGCGGGGTGACCCAACAGTATTTTGCAGGTTTATTTTACCAGACTTGAAACCTTATTTAAAGAATTCTACTATATGTGGGGTAAAAACAAAAAAGGTGACAATAATGTAACTTATTGTTGCCATGAGCACCATCCCTGCTGCAACATCTTTGGCAACTCTTGCGGGAGTTCGATGCTCCTGTGTAATAAGATTAATTACTTCTTCAATTACCGTGTTAATCATTTCTGCACAAATTACAAATAGAGCCATAACAAGAAGTACTACGATTTCAAAATAGTTGATTTGAAAATAAATTGAAAGAAGTATAACAACTGCTGTATATAGATAGTAAAGAGGGATGTTTGTACTGAATCTGTGCATAAAAAATATACCGCGGAAGGCGTGTTTAAAAGATTGAATAACTCTTAAGATATAAATCATATGCTAAAAACTTAAAATTTTGACAGTAACATAAACAATTATAGTCAGCACTGCCCCAAGAAATCCACCAAGAAAGGCTTCTTGGGGGGTGTGCTTTTTAACCTTTACCCTTGCCCATCCCATTATAAGAGGCAAAAAAAGAATGGGAAGTAAACCGGCTCCATACATTATTACCAAAGACAAAGAAAAAGCCGCCGCAGTGCTAGTATGTATACTTACCTTAGCCCATCTGTTTGCAATACTTACAGCGACTACTCCCAAGATAATTCCTAAAATCAGAACATAAAGAATTTTAGGGGCGCCAAAAATAATAAGAACTGCAAGGTATAAAAATGCAATAAAACCTCCTCCTGCAAAAAGAAGAGGCCTCTCGCTTTTTTTCGAAACATCAAAATCAGAGAAAAATCCCAAAAAAGTTCCGGCAATTACAAAAAAAACCATAGAGAAAAGAAAAATATATGAAAAGGCTGTCCATTTTAAAGAAAGCCAAACATCGGAAGTTTCTTTAAAAACAAGCAAATATGGTGTTGGTAGAAGAAGTATCAAGGGACTTGAGAAAACAGATATAATTTTTGCAAGAAGTTTAATCATCTGAAAGGTTTTTCATAAAAAATTCTTTACCATAAATCTTGTTTAGCTCCAAAATTCCAATTCCCTGCTCTTTGCCAGTCATAAGAAAATATATTTTTCTAAATGTTGTGTCTTCTTTTGATGAAAAATCCTTAAGGGTAAACAGAAGCTTCTCATCCTCCCATTTGTCTCCAAGCTTTAAATTCAGAAACTTGAGGAGTATTTGCGCTTTCTGTTTCTCCTCCTTCGTATATTTTCTTTGTTTTTTGATATTTATTAAATTCCTGAAGTCTTTTAACGTTTTTATTCTTGATCTTGCCGCATCAATCCAAACCTTAGACTTATCCGAATTTAAAACTTTCAAAACCTTATGATCATCTTTATAAAATTTAAGAAGTCTCTCTTTGAGATCTCGTATACTTCTTATCCAGACACCATCAAGCCACTCGAGTTTTTGTGGATCAAAAACAGGATTTGCAGTATTTATGTCTTCGAGTTTGAATAGTTTTATCATTTCATCCAAACCCATTTGCTCCTTATCTTCTCCGGGATTCCAGCCCAAAAGACTCATAAAATTAAGGAGAGCCTCCTTTAAAAACCCCTCATTCCTGTAGTCAAGAACCGATTTTGCACCCTGTCTCTTGGACAACTTCCCTTTGTCTTTACCCAAAATTATCGGAAGATGTGCAAAAAAAGGTTGATTCCATGAGAATGCTTTATATAATTGAACATGTTTTGGTGTCGAGGAAATAAATTCCTCACCTCTTATAACATAGGTTATATTCATAAGGTGATCGTCGATTACACTTGCGAGATTATAAGTTGGAAATCCGTCTGATTTTAAAATTACAAAGTCTTCCTGTGTGTCATTTTTAAAAGTTATTCTTTTATTGCCTACCAGGTCTTGCCAAAAAGTTTCCCCGGTTTTGGGCATTTTAAACCTAAGAGCTCTTTTGTCATTATAGGCAAGTCCTTTTTTCAGAAGATAATCCGCATGTTTTTTATAAATATTGATTCTTTCAGATTGCACATATTTTTCATCCCAGCTTAAACCCAGCCATTCCAATATTTCATGGATTGCCTTTTCTGCTTCTTTAACAAATCTAGTCCTATCAGTATCTTCAATTCTTAAGATAAATTTTCCATTGTTATGGCGCGCGAATAAAAAATTAAAAAGTGCTGTTCTTGTATTTCCTATATGAGGTATTCCCGTAGGACTTGGTGCAAATCTAACCCTAATCATTTTCTAAATTGAGGGGTGGCACGGGTGGAAGGGATCCCGACAGCGCGCAGGAAATATTCCGCAAAGCGGAATATTTCGAACGAGCACTGGCGGGAGGGAAACCCGGGACAGGACCCCGAAATCCATCCTCTCTTGTTGCATTGTACCCCATATATTTCCTATACTCAAGATACGTTCATCTAATGAATGTATCAAGACATGCTGACCTTAAACCGGGCAATAGCTCTGACCAAAAGTTTTGCTAAGTGGTCTGCCATAATCCTAGGCTCAATAATTACTCTCGTAATTCTTTTCAAGATAGGAGTTTTTCTAAAGGAAATGATTGCACCAACTCCCCCTTCTCCCCCGACTGTATCTTTTGGAAAACTTCCCGAAATAGAATTTCCTCGAAATTCAAACCAAACCAACTACAACTACGTTATTGATACTATAACGGGGACTCTTCCTGAATTTCCGGACAGAGCAAAGGTTTTTAAGATTGAAAAAGGGGAACCTGATCTTCTTGCTCTTCAAAAGGCAAGTGAGAAAGTCGCAAAGGAAGGATTTATTTCACCGCCTATTAAGGCCGAGGGAAACTTGTTTCAATGGACCGATCCAAACTCCCAGATCGGTAAAAAAATAGTTATGGATATTTTTTCTTATGAGTTCTCTGTAACTTCTTCTTTCTACTCAAATCCTTCTGTTCTATCGGGAAAAAATCTTTCAGGACCCGAAGCAGCAAGAGAAACTGGAGAGAACTTTTTGTCAAATCTTTCTCTTCTCTCTGAAGACATTGATCTTCCCAAAACAAGAACTTCACTTTTTACCATAAGAGATTCCAGTCTTATTCCAGCAACCAGTGTAGCAACTGCTCAAGTTATAAAAGTGGATTTTTTTCAAAAAGATCTTGATAAACTTCCTGTTTTTTATCCAAATCCCGAAGACTCCACTATGGATCTTTTTGTAGGAGGAGGGGAAAGTTTTGCTCAAGTCATACAAGGAGATTTTTTTCATCAAAATATCTCAAAGGATTCTTCAACATACCCAATTAAAACAGCCGATGAGGCTTTTGAAGAACTTAGGGAGGGAAAGGCTTTTATTGCCTCGCCAGGCACAGGAGGAAAAAATGTTTCTGTAAAAGAAGTAAAACTTGGATATTATATGGGGGGTAAAAAGCAAGATTATCTTATGCCGATTGTTGTCTTCAAAGACGGCAGTGGATTTGCTGCCTATATCTTGGCAGTTAAGGATGAATGGATAGGAAAGTAAGATTTCCGGAAGATACAAGATTCACAAGTCTTAAGGTATCCTCAAATCTCTCTTCGCTTCTCATAACTACGAAGATAATGCTATGTTTATCAAAAGGCTTTGAAGAAACCAGTATCCCGCCGGCCTCCTCTGTAAAACCCGTCTTTATACCCTCTATCCCTTCTATTCCCAAAAGCTTGTTTCTATTAAAAACCTGATAAGTCCTAAAACCTGAGATATCTGCGATAACTTTTGACTGAGTATTTACAACCTTTAAAAGATATTCGTTCTCCAAAGCAAAGGATGCCAGCCGGGCAAGTTCCAAAGCTGTTGTGTAATCGTTTTCATCCAAAAGTCCCGCAGGATCTTGGAAGTGAGTATTGAGAAGATTAAAATATCTTGCCTTCTCGTTCATTTTTGAAACAAAGCTGTCCACCCCGCCTGGATAATTCTGGGCAATAACGTACGCTGCATCATTTGCAGAGGGTAGCATCATTGCATAAAGAAGATTTTCAAAAGTAAACTTATCTCCCTCCTTAAGTCCTATTATCGAGCCCTCCGAGGTTGCCTGCCTAACGACAAGAACATCCGACGGATTGAAGAATTCAAGACTGATAAGAGCAGTCATTATTTTTGCAGTGGAGGCTGTAGAGAATCTGAGATTTCCATTCTTATTATAAATAACGGTTTTCGTATCCTTATCAAGGATAACAGAGGATTCTGCAGAAATCCGGGGATCAAAATTATTCTTAAGATATGGGAATTCCTTGGGACTATAGGAAAAAAGGGGATTTAAAACGGATTTTACAATAAAATTCCCCTTCTGATAGAGATCAAAAACAAAAAGAGAAAATAGAATAAAAACAAGACTTACAGGGACAAGAAGTATATCTCTCTCAATAATTTTCTTTTTGAGGAAGTCAGTCTGTTTTTGAATCTGTCTTTGAAAACCTTTCATCAATTCTCTCCATATCTCTGGGAAAAAGACTTGCCTCTCTCACATTTAAGAGCCCTAAGATATCCTTGGTAATTCTCTCAAGTCCCATTGCAAACCCTCCTTCGGCAGGCATGCCGTACCGGAAAGCCTGAAGATAGATTTCAAAATTTGAAGGAGAGTTTCCCCATTTTTTTATATTTGACAAAAGCTGGTCGTAGTTATTTATCCTCTGTCCGCCTGTGACCCACTCTTCATTTATGCCGAGCAAATCAAAGCTCAATGTAAAGTCAGGATCCTTAGGATCGGGCATTGTATAGAACGGTCTTTTTTTTGTAGGGTAATGGGTGATGAAAACAAAAGGGGCTCCTGTTTCTTCCTCTGCCCATCTTAAAATTTCCTTTTCATCTTGCGGATCAAGGTCGGGTTCTCCCTTGTGATCTGTATTTGTCCTTTTAAAAATTATTTCCTGAGCTTCTCTCATCTTAAGTCTTGGAATTTTATGTTTAATTTCGGGAAGTTTTTTTACATTAAATATCTTAAGATCCTTATCGTTCTTATCTTCAACCTCATCAATGATTTCCTTAATGATCTTTTCTGCCATATCCATAAGATCTTCCCAGGAATCTATAAAACCGAATTCTGCATCAAGGCTCACATATTCAGAGAGGTGTCTCGTGGTAACCGAGGGCTCTGCTCTGTAAGCATGGGCAATTGTAAAAACTCTCTCAAATATTGATGTCATTATCTGCTTATACATTTGAGGAGATTGGGCAAGATATGCCTTATGGGTGTAATAGTCAACAGGAAAAACTTCTGCTCCTCCCTCTGTTGCAAACGGGACAAGTGTCGGAACAAAAATTTCTGTAAATCCTTCTTCTCTTAGTGTCTTTCTGAAAGTGTTTGCGATCGTTTCCTGAACTTTAAAAATTGCGGAAATTTTGGGGTGCCTTAATCCCAGCGATCTATGGTCCAAAAGAGTTGGCAACTCTAAGCTTAACTCTTCTCCCCCAATATCAAATGGCAGAGGTTTTGCTCTTGAAAGAATATTAATTTCGCTAATTTCAACTTCGACTTCCCCTGTATGTAAATCCTTGTTAACAGTCCCCTCTGGTCGTCTTTTGACTTCTCCGATCACTCCAATAACATACTCGGGTCTTAAATCCTGTGCAATTTTATAACTGCCTCCTGAAACTTTTGGATTTACAACCAGTTGAACAAGGCCGGTCCGATCGCGAAGATCGAAAAAAATAAGCTTTCCATGGTCTCTCCTTGTCTTAATCCACCCCGCAAGAAGAATTTTTTTACCAATCAGCTGAGGCGTATCCGACGATAAAATTCTTTTTAATTTATCATTTATCATTTTTCATTTTTCATTTTAGTTTATATCTACCCTCTTGACAAGGTGTTATATGCCTGATATATATTGATATATATGAGTCTTTCTTTCAATCTTATAAAGTCCGCTATCCTCTTTGTTAAATAAGAAGAGGGGGAATTTGTTGGAAGGAAGACAGTCCTCCCAATTTCAATTGAAAAAGGGAGTTTTTATTTTAAGGAGGTGGAAATTAAAAATGGGTAGAAAACATGAAGGAGAGGCAAGACCATACGGAGGTGTTAAGCCTACGGGTCCTCTTGAGGCAACTTTAAAACGGTATGAAGCGCCAGACGATGTCCAAAGGAGAATTGCCAGAAGAGCCGGAAGTTTAATAGGTCACGGCATATCACTTCAAGCAGTGGAAAGAACCATTCAAAACAGTATGCAGATGGGAGGAACTGGTATACCAAAATGGCCTTTAGTGGAAGAATCAATATCTGAAGCAGCACATACAGTTTATCGCGGCTGGAACAGAGCGTAAGATATACTAACCTGAGTTTATTTTAAAATCTTTGACCTTAAGTTTAATTCTTTTATCTCCGTTCCATTCATCCACTTCGGGTGTATAAACAAGGTCTACAGCGTCACCAATTTTTATCTCATCTGCCCTTTTGCCAAACCCAAATCCTATCGCATAAAAGGAACTATTATCCCCCGATAATTTTAAAGACAAATGTTTATTTTCTGCTCCAACCAATCGCATATCGGAAATTGTAAGATTTCGGGTTAGAAACGTAGGCTTTGGATTTCCTACCCCAAAAGGGGAAAGTAAAAGAAGTCTTTCTGTTAAATTTAAATTAAGATCTGAAAAAAGAATTTCAAGATCGATCCGAAGATCCCTTTGAAAACTCTTGTCTGAAAGAAGCTTGTCTGCCATACTCTCAAACTTTTGGGCAAGTAAAGCTATTTTTGATGTTTCGACTGTAAATCCGGCTGCCATAGGATGCCCTCCTACATCCATCAAAAGTTCCCCTGCTCCTCTTATAAACTCGATAATATTAAAACCATTTATTGATCTTGCAGAAGCTTTGCTTATTTTTTCTCCCAAAGACAAAACAATAGAGGGACGGTAAAATTCTTCAACAAGTCTTCCAGCAACCAAACCAATAACTCCCTGCTCATAAGACTCATGCCCTATAAAAATTAAACTTTTGACTTTTGACTTTTGACTTTTGACTTTTATTTTCGCGTGCTCAAATGCCTCAATTGTAAGCTCTTGCCTCCTTCTATTTGTACTTGCCAGCTTTTCTGCCAGTGTTTTTGCCCGATTGCGATCTTTGGTACATAAAAGTCTTAAACTGTCCATTGCATATTCGATTCTGCCCATCGCATTAAGACGCGGAGCTATAATATGGCCAACTTCATAAACATCGATTGCGGATTTATTAATCTGGGATTCTTGAATAAGAGCCAGAAGTCCAATTCTTTTAGTTTTTCGAAGTTCTTCAAGTCCACATTTGACAAGCGCTCTATTTGCAAAAGTTAAAGGAACCAAATCAGCAATGGTTGCCAACACAACTAGTTCTAGGTGCTGGTTAGTTTGTGATTTGTGATTTGTGATTTGTGATTTATTTAGGATTTCGAATTTCGAGTTTAGGATTTCCTGGCTTAAGAGCCAGGCCACTCCTCCCCCGCAAAGTTTGGTCGTGTGAATTATCGAATATGCTTTGGGTAATTTTCTTGATGGAACATGGTGATCGGTAATAATAACATCAATGCCCTTTTTGTTTGCAAAATCGACTGCCTTATTCGCAACTATTCCATTATCAACCGTAATTATTAAAGAGCAATTTTTAATTTTTAATTTTAAATTTTTAATTCCTGTCTCTGACAGGCCGTATCCCTCATCTATTCTATAAGGAATATATGGCATAACATCGGCTCCCATTTCATTTAAGGTTTCCCAAAGAATGGCCGTTGCGCATATGCCATCTGCATCATAATCTCCGAAAACAGCAATTTGCTCTTTGTTTTTGATTGCCGAATTTATCCTCGAAAGTGCTCTTTTAAGCTCCTTTTGATTAATTCCCACAGATTTTGGGGTTATTTTATTAATATCGGGATTTAAAAATTCCTTAATTTCTTTTTTGTTTTTATATCCGCGATTTTCAAGAAGGATTTTTGTAATTTTTTCAAGTCTCTGTTTCTTGGATCCGGATTTCAACTGAAGTTTATGTAGAATGTTCCAATTCATCTGGCAAAATTCTTTCTGCTATACTATAGCAAACGCCACCCTAGGGAACAAGACTATGGCCTTTATTATCCCGGATGAAATTATTTCTATTTATAGAATAATTGAAAAAGCAGAATTTCAGGTTTATTTGGTAGGCGGGTGCGTTCGCGACCTTCTTCTTAAGAAAAAAGTAAAAGACTGGGATCTTACAACAGATGCAACTCCCAGGAAAATTCTAAAACTTTTTCCCAAAGCCTTTTATGACAACACATTTGGAACGGTTGGCATACCAGATAAAAATAAAAATGTAATAGAAGTGACTACATTTAGAACCGAACACGGGTACATTGACAGAAGACATCCCAAAAAAGTCTCTTGGGGAAAAACAATCAAAGGAGACCTGTCAAGACGTGATTTTACTATAAATGCGATAGCCCTTCGATTCACTTCATTCACTCAGGGTAAACTATCAAATTTTGAAATGGTTGATCCACATAATGGACAGGGTGATCTTAAAAATAAGATTATCAGAGCGGTTGGTGACCCTAAAAAAAGATTTAAAGAGGATGCCTTAAGACTTATCAGAGCAATTAGACTTGCAACAGAACTTTCCTTCACTATCGAAGAAAAAACTTGGAATGGAATTGTAAATGATGCGCCTCTTATGAATGAGATATCGAAAGAAAGAGTACATGACGAACTACTAAGAATTTTGGGAAGTAGTTATCCTTATGAGGGAATGATGCTTCTTAAAAATAGTAGCCTTATACAGTACATTTTGCCTGAACTTCTTGAAGGCATTGGTATTTCTCAGGAAAGACCAGGAAGACATCATAAGACAGATGTTTTCACTCACAACATATTATCTCTTAAGTTTTGTTCCTCAAAAGATCCGATTGTAAGATTTGCTGCTCTTCTTCATGATATTGGAAAACCCCACGTTGCTTCACTTGATGAAAAAGGTCTAGTAATTTTTCATAATCACGAACTTGAGGGAGCTAAAATGACAAGAGAAATTTGCGAAAGACTTAAGTTCTCAAGAAAAGACAGAGAAAAAATTGTTAATCTTATTCGTTGGCACATGTTTACCGTAGATGAGAAGATAACAGATGCAGCTGTTAGAAGATTTATAAGAAGAGTTGGTGTTGAGAGTGTTAAGGATATGATGGATCTTCGAATTGGAGACAGGCTTGGGGGCGGCACTCAAACGGCTGAGAGCTGGAGGCTTAAGCTTTTCAAAAAAAGAGTTGAGGATCAACTTAAACCTGCACCTTTCTCTATAAGTGATCTCGCAGTTGATGGAAATGATGTAATGAAAATATTAAATATCAAACCGGGACCAAAAGTCGGAGAACTTCTTCAAAAGCTATTTGAGGAAGTCGACGAAGACCTCTCAAAAAATAAGAAAGAACATTTGATTAAAAGAATTAAAGAACTTGCCTAGTTTAATTCTTCTTGGTATTATTCACAAAAAGATGAGGAAATTTTTTACATCTGAGTCTGTAACCGAAGGGCACCCGGATAAAATCTGTGACCAGATTGCTGATACTATACTTGATGCGGTATTAAAAGATGATCCAAATAGCGCCTGCTGCTGTGAGGTATTCACAACTACCGGACTTGTAGTTGTTGGAGGTGAAATTACCACAAAAACCTATGTTGATATCCAAAAAATTGTCCGCGATGTCTTAAAAGATATCGGCTACACTAATGCCGATTACGGAATAGATTATAAAAGTTGTTCTGTCGTTAATGTTATTCACGAACAAAGCAAAGATATTGCCCAGGGAGAAAATCCCAAGAAAGCTCTTCATAAAGCTCAGGGAGCCGGAGATCAAGGCATGATGGTAGGCTTTGCATGTAGGGAAACTCCGGAACTTATGCCCTTGCCCATCATGCTCGCACATAAAATGGCCAAAAGACTTGCCCAAGTACGAAAGACTAAAACAATTCCATACCTTCGTCCGGATGGAAAAACACAAGTAACAGTTGAGTATCAAGATGATAAACCTGTGGGTATCGAAACAGTAGTTATTGCTGCCCAACATGATGATGGGATATTATACAAAAAACTCCGTTCGGATATTATCAAACACGTTATAAAACCTGTATGTGGATCTCTTCTAAATAACAAAGTGAAAATTTATATTAATGAAACAGGAAAATTCATTGTTGGCGGGCCTCAGGGAGACACAGGGGTAACCGGACGAAAGATAATAGTTGACACGTATGGCGGTATGGCAAGACACGGAGGAGGCGCTTTCTCAGGAAAAGTTCCCAACAAACAAGACAGAAGTGGTGCCTATATGGCGCGTTATATCGCAAAAAATGTAGTTGCCGCAGGTCTTGCAGGCAAATGCGAAGTCCAAATAGCATATGCCATTGGTTATCCTAAGCCTGTCTCAGTTCATGTCGAAACTTTTGGAACAGGAAAAATTGACGATGAACAGATCGAGAAAGCAATCAGAAATGTATTCGACATGACCCCGGCAGGAATCATTAAAACTCTTAATCTTAAACGTCCGATTTATAGGGAAACCTCCTGCTATGGTCATTTTGGACGTCCGGAATTCTCTTGGGAAAAAACTGATAAAATAAAAGAGCTTAAAAAATATGTCTAAAATGGATTTGCAGGAAGAATTGAGGCAATCGATGCTGGCAAGGGATGAGTTAAAAACTTCGGTTCTTCGCATGCTTCTCTCCGCAATTAATTATTCTGAAATTGAAAAAGGCGGTGCAGGATATGAAGCAACGGATGAGGATGTTTTATCTGTTATTCAAAAAGAGGTAAAACAGAGACGCGATTCTATTGAAGAATTCAAAAAGGGAGGACGGCAGGAATTGGTTGATAAAGAAACAAAGGAACTTGAAATTCTTCAAACATATTTGCCTGAGCAGATGAGCGAAGATGAAATTAGAAAATCTGTTGAGGAAACGATTTCCCAAACCGGCGCAAAATCGATACGAGATATGGGAAGAGTGATGGGAGCCTTAATGCCAAAACTAAAAGGCAAAGCCGATGCAAGTTTAGTAAGCAAAATAGTCCGCGAAAACCTCTCCTAATCTTCAAACATTACTATTTCTAGAAGTGTAGAATTATCTGTCGAAGTTCTCAGTACTGCAAACGGGTTCCTGTCTACCTCTTCTCGGCTTATTGGAGTGTTAAACCGTTTTTTAAACTCCTCTGCAAACTCGTTGATTTCTTGTCCATCAACCGATGCAAAACTATGACAACCTGTGCTTTCGTTTGATGCTGATTCCAAGGACTCAAAAGCACTATCTACTACATCTCCAATTCTTCCCATCGCCTCAGCATCATTGAAATCCTTTACAAAGACGTCCACATAAAGTCCTCCCATTTTCATTCTTGATAAACCAATCCCTACAATAGAAGGTTCAGCCGCAAGAGCTTGAAAGAAATTCTGCATTGCCTGTTCTTCAGGATCCGCTTTCGGCTCCTCTTTCAAAAAACCCTGCCTGCTTGTTATCAATATAATATCTTCTTTTTCCCCTGAAATAGCTTCTTTTTTATTTCCCATAAATTTTTTATTTTTTATATTTTATCTTTTATTTTTTCTTTTTTCAATCCACTCCTGCCAAACTACTAAAATCGGAGAGGCGTTGAAGATTGAAGAATAGGTTCCTGAGATTATTCCAATAAGAAGGGCAACTACAAACCATCTTATTGTCTCTCCTCCAAAAAGAAGAAGCGCAACAAGAACCAGAACAACGGTAAGAGAAGTGTTAAGAGATCTATCAAGAGTCTGAAGAATTGAGTCATTTACAATTCTTGGAAAAGGACCGCTTGATCTCTTGAGATTCTCCCTGATCCTGTCAAAAACTACAATAGTATCATGAACTGAAAATCCTATTACTGTAAGAAGTGCTGTAACAAACAGAGAATCTACCTCAACCCCAAGAAATTTTCCAAAAATTGCAAAGACACCGACAACAACCAGTACGTCGTGGATTAGGGCAATAATCGCACTGACTCCAAATCGCAGTCCACTTGCGGGATGGGGAACCTTCCTAAAGGACCAAGCGATATATAAAACTATAAGAACAGAGGCCAGAATTACGGCTTTTATTGCATTGGCCGTTGTTTCCTTACCGATTGTAGGCCCTATCGTTTCAAAACTTGTCTCTCCGGCTCCCTTAAAATTTTCTGTTAATTCTTCTGTAAACTTTTTATTCTGGTTTTGATTTATTGGACTTGTTCTTACCAAAAGTGTTTGATCCGATTTCTCCAATGTATAAATTCTTATTTTTTGGCGCGTAAGAAGTGCTTTTATTTCGCTTTCCTCCTGACTTCCTACCTTCTTCTGAAATTCTATGGCAAGTCTTGATCCTCCTGTAAATTCAATTGACAGATTCAATCCAAAAAGAAGAAGGAATATAAGACCCGGGACAACAACCAATCCGGATAAAATAAAATACCATTTTCTCTTCTCAATTATATTTAGATCTTTTATTTTAATTTTCATAAAGGAACCTTAAAAATGTTCTTGTTATTATAATTGCAGAAAACATAGAAACAAGAACACCAATCGCCAGAACAAGCGCAAACCCTTTAACAATCCCTGTCCCGAATTGGTAAAGAACAATACTTGTAATAAGGGTTGATATATTGGAATCGCGAATTGAGGTCCAGGCTCTTGAAAAACCTATCTCGGTCGCAACATCATTCCTTTTACCCTGTCTCTTCTCTTCTTTTATCCTTTCGAAAATCAGAATATTTGCATCAACTGCCATTCCGATTGAAAGAATAAAACCTGCAATACCTGAAAGAGTCAGAGTTATTCCATAAGGAGTAACATTGCTGATTTTAAATATCGAAAGGACCAAAAGTGCATAAATAAGAAGAGCAAAACTTGCAATTGTTCCTAATCTTCCGTAGAGAACTATCATAAAAATTACTATTATCAAAAAACCTATAATTCCGGCAAAAAGACTTTTCTTAAGTGACTCTTCTCCAAGAGTAGGTCCTATGACTCTTTGCTCAAGAACCGAAAGGGGAACAGGAAGAGCTCCTGCATTAAGCTGAGTACTTACTAGTTTTGCGTCCTCAAGAATAAATTTTCCTGTAATTACTGCATCTCCCGTTAAGATTGGCTGGCTGACTCTTGGCGCCTGAATCACCTGATTATCCAAAACAATTGCCACAATTTTATCTACATTTCTTTTGGTTATATCTGCGAATTTTTTTGCACCATCAGAGGTAAAGATAAGCTGTACCTGAGGGCTTCCTGTGTTGGGATCAAAACTAACACCCGAACGCTGGAGATCACTGCCTGTGAGGGAAGTCTTTTTAGGATTCGGGCCTAATATTTCATAAACTCCTAAGGGGAGGGCGGAGGGACTTGCAATTTTTGCAGATTCTGTTGCTCCCTCTTCCCAAAACGATAACTCTGCGGTAGTTCCTATAAGACTTATTGCCTGGTTTATGTCTGTTACCCCCGGGAGCTCAACAATTATTCTTGAATCCCCATTCACACTTGCGGTCTGAACAATAGGCTCTGAAACTCCGAAAAGATTGACTCTTCTTTCAATTATTGTTTTTGCCGAATTTAAAGCGTCTGTTCTTTGAGAAGACGGAATATCATTCATGTTTGCTCTGAAGGTTATCGAGGTCCCTCCTTCAAGATCAAGACCGCGTCTGAAAACAAATTCCTTATTTATTTTGAAATTTCTAAGAACAGCTGAGGAATCAATATTGATTTTTTTAAAAGGCCCTATGGATAGATTGGATATTTTGGGCAGATCAACAAAAACAGCAAGAAGTGTCAAGAAAATGATGGAAAAAAAAAGAAACCGGGGCTTTCTCATTCGAGCATACTCTCCTCATCACCCAAAAGCATAATCCTTGAAGCTGAAAGAATGGAAAGGATAAAAGGATCTCTTCTTTTTTTCCGAAAATCAAATTCCTCTTCGGACATAACTGTGTAATTTATTTCTGTATTTAATCTTTTCTCCTCTGTTCTTATAAGAAGAGTCAGTTCCGGAAGGACAACTGTCCCTACTATAAGAAGACTTATTTCATCTGGCTCAACTTTCATTCTTCTTGCAAATTTTCCCGAGAACATTGCGTATTTGATCTTCCCCAACTTTGCCCTGTTTGAAAGAATATCCGCCCCAAGGCCAATTGTTTTTACTCCTATTTTCAAAAGATCAAAATAAAAGGGGTAGGTTTTGGAAAAATAATAGTAAACTCGATTCGCTCTTGGTTCTTTAGTAAGAACTCCCTTTTTCTCAAGAAACAAAAGCTCTCTTCTTACTGCGTTTATCTCATCCCCGGTTCTTCGGACAAGCTCACGGACATGAAACATAGAAGAAGGATCTGCCAAAAATATTTTTAGCAGTTTAACGCGAGATTTTGATGTAATAAGATCTGAAAACATAGGCCCACCTCGTTATAAATCCCAAGCACTAAATCCTAAATTCTAGAATTTATTTAACCGTAATGACTCCATCCGTGGGCAGAATCTCAAACCAAATATTTCCTTTATTAAGCTGAACGGATGCGCCAGTTTCATCAAAAAGTTTTATTCTCGAAGTTCGGCTATCTTTTCTCCAGGTTCCCTTTATATCTTTTCCATCCATAAATATTCTTGCTCTTCCTGTCCCCTTTGTCCTGTATAATAGGTGGATATTATTTTCATATCCATCAAAAGCATTACTTTCCTGCATAAATAATACTACAATATTTTTGGAAGTCAATTGGTTGTTGTTATTTTTATCAAGTTGCTGACTCCCTCCATTATTACCGTTGTTTCTTTTATAGAGATTTGTTTTGGGATCATATAGCCAATCTGCAAAATATTCCGGCATTGATTCCCAAAATTCAAGATGAACAGACTGAGATTTCCCTCTGTCTGAAACTGAAGCATCCTCTTTGAAGGAATATTTAACAAACCTCTTACCCCATGCATCGCCTTCTTTATCTTTGCTGCCAAGTTTTATTTCTTCTGAGGCATACTCCCAAAGTTTTTCCGTTGTCGAGTACATAGTGTGTTCTGTGGCCACGGAGTGTCCAAGTCTGTCATAGTCTCTCCAGAAAACCGGGAATCCTATTGAAAACTGGTTTAAGTCGTTATAACCCGTCCATTCGTAATCTGCCAACTGGGAGAGGGCATCCGCGGGACCCGGCTGATTTGCGCCTCCCACATGAGCGTAAAGAGGATAATCTCCATATTCAGATAAGAAATCTATAAAATAGGTTCTTGCAGATCTAACCGGTCCTATCACTCCTGCATCCTGACAGTAGTAAACTGCAAGAAATCTTGTAATTCCTCCTTCAGCAACTGCTTCATAAATAACGTCTGCAAAGGAAAGCCCTGATTGAGGCCTTGCTTCCTCATGATTTTCTATCATAACTCCCAAAGGCCTATGGTCCTCCCACCATTTTTTTTGTTGTTTTGAATAAAGCGCTCCAGTCAGAGGGCACTCTTGGGTTTTTGGAGCATTAGGATCAAATTCCAGTCTTCCTGTTGCTCCTTTTGAGGGAAGACCTACGGGAGTGGTAATTTCTGAAGTTTTTGAAACTTTAGAAAAAGCAAAAAAGGATATTCCAGCTGTTGCCAGATATACTACAAAAACCAAAATTATAGTTAAAATTTTTTTATTGTCCATGTGAGGCTTTTTTGGGAAGTTTTAATACTTTTTTTTCTTCATCTGACAGTTCGTACTCGACTCCTTTGCCGTTTTCAACTCTCTTGGCATACCATCTTGTACCTGATCTTGAATAAAGAGCTGAAATTATTATCCCGTTATCATCTGAATCCAAAAATGAAAGTACAAAACTCTGATCCCCGCCCGTATCCTTAAAGGGATTAAACCGATGAAGACCGATCTTTTGTATATGGGATAGTCCCTCTTTTTGTAAATTATTTGAATAATCTTTAAGCGACTCGATATCCTTTTTATGTTCATCGATTCTTGAAAGAAGTTCTTCGAGAATTGATCTAAGATTTTTGTCGCTGGTACCTTTTGTTATCTTATTGTAGTGAGCATACATCTGCCAAAAAAAGAAGGTAAGTATTAAAAGCCATACGAAAAAAATAACAGATACGGGGAGTATCAAATTGGGTAACATATATATCCATCTATATTAGCCTCTTGACAGGCACGATGTCAATAGTGTAATCTAGGCTCTATCGCGATGAGCAAGCACAAAAGAAAAACAAAAAGACAAAAAATTCTTTCGGATCTTCATCGCAAGATTTATTCTTTAAGAGATAAGCCACTTGTTTCTGTTGAAAAATCTGTTGAAAAAATCCAAGAAGAAAAACAACCAAAAATACAAACTGCAGTTGTAGAAACCCTGCCCGTCCGGCCCGCTCCGCCGCAAGGCGAGCAGGTGAGCGGCAGACAAGTCATATCTGCCATCAATCAAAATACCTTAAGAAATTACCCCTTCCTAATTGCGGATATTTCAAAAACGGCAATGGTTACCGGAGCAATTCTTGCTATCCAAATCTTATTATTTTTATTACTGAAGAGCCATATACTGTCAATACCCGGTATTGGCTACTAGAAAGGGGGTGATTTTTAAACATGGCATCAATGTACTGTGTAAAATGCAGAGCCAAAAGAGATGATCCGAATGCTCAAAAGGTTACTATGAAAAACGGCAAACCAGCTCTTAAGGGCAAATGCCCAGTCTGTGGTACAGGAATGTACAGGATTGGAGGCTAATTTTCTTGAAGGTCCTTCGAAGGAAAAACTTATGCCTTCAAGAACAAAACGAAAAACCCCTTTTTGAACTTATCTTCTTCTAGGGGTTTTTCTATTTCTGACAAATTTCTGAAGTCAATTAAAAACCTAATTTAGAATTCTTTATACATCCAGCGGTAAAGATTGCCCTCTTTATAACCTCTTTTTGCATAGTATTCTTGAAGCTCTGATTCATTTTCCCCAATTAATATATGCACTTCCTTGTATCCTTTATCTTTTAATTTATTTTCTGCTTCTTCCAAAAGTTTTGTTCCTATACCCTTCTCTCTAAATGACTGACCAACTGCTAAGCGGAATAATAACGGTCCCCAACCATCTTCCATGATTAAAACATTGCCAACTACTTGACCATCTAGAACTGCAACCAAAATGGAATCGGGGTTCCTTTGAATTTTCTCTGTAAGTCTTTCTTCTGCGTCCATGTTTTCATCGTAAATCCCTCCTTCAGTAAGATTTTTCTTAACTGAGGGATAATCAGATGGAACATATGATCTTATTTCGATATTAAGCATAAGTACGCCGCAATTATACCATAATTTACTACTGACCTTTATAACGGACGAGTTTATAAACCTTGACCACACTCACGGTCCATTCCCCTACGATTTCTGCTCTGCCGAATCCTGCGACTTCCCAAAGGGGATGTCCTAAGGGACTGCAGGGATTAATTTCGCATACTATCAAAAGCTGATCTGTAACGCTTTCTCTCTGAGGGTCAACTTGGGAATTTTGAATTATCACTGGAAATTTATTTTCAAGTGTAAAGAAGTATCTGTAAGCATGGTCTGAATTACCACCTGTTATGAGGGCAAAATTAAAGGGTTTATCATCTGTTTTTTCCAAAACAAACTCTGAAATCTTCTTCACCTGCGCAAGCTGTCTATTTGGTTCATGTCTAAAAGGAACTCCAGTCAAGTTTATATAAACAACAGCTATAAGACCTGCTATTCCGGCAATTTTAAAAATGTTCTTTTTATTAAAAATGAAAAAATCAAAAGCAACTGCCGAAAGGATAAAAGGTAAAGGAAACATAAATCCCAAATAATAATCGTATATGGGCTTTTTATAAAAACCAAAAAGACCTATCCCCACAACCAGCCAGATAATCAAAAGCAAGAGTTGGTAAAACCTTAAGCTCTCTTTAATTTTTCCCAAACTTTTATAAACCTGGACAAACTTGTACAAAAGTATCAAAACAGACACGATGGCCAAGAAAAGTGTTAAATAGTACCAAACTGCCATATCAAGATGCGCTCTTACGGCAACCTGTTCAGGGGGCGGAAAATTTGTAACAAGCCTTCCAAAAAGTCTGAAAAATACATTTGAAATATTGTCAAGAAACTTTCCTCCAAAACCCGTATCGCCTGCATTTAAAATAAAATTTAAAATGCTCCTTGTGTTGGGGAATCCGTGTCTTCCCTCAAATGCAAGAAAAGGAAAAACTCCAAGCAGAAAACCTGCAAAAATAGATAAATTTTCTTTCACAAGGTTCCATATCGAATTTTTAAAACTAACCAGCCTTGCTCTTATTAAATTTATTACCAAAAGATAAGAGAAAATTACCGCACCCAAAAAAAGCGCAAGATAATGAAGCTGTATTGAAATTCCCAAAAGTATTCCTGTCAAAACAAAAAGTTTTGAACTGTTGTTTTTGACGGCTTTATATAAGAAGTACACAGACAAAATAGAGAAAAAAGGGAAAATATTGGGATTCCAGGAAGATCTTGAATAAGCAATAATCAGAGGAGGAATAGCATAGATAAAGGAGGCAATAATGGCAACTCTTTTATTAAAAAATTCTTCGGAAAATTTGTAAGTAAGATAAACAGTTGCTATTCCAAAAAGGGCAACCATTATGGCAGGTCCTACGGGATTGTAGTTGAAAAGCCATAGGAATGGAGCCATGAAATAGTAATATATTGGTCCCAAGAAAAATCCGCCGACAGAGGCAGTGGGTCCAAGAAGAGTTAATTTCCCGTGAAGAATATTATATACAACCAAAACATCTCTTCCTTCATCTCCAAGAAATGTCATATAATCCTGTATTCTATAAAGTCTTAAGAAAGCGGCAAAAATCAGGATTAAAAAAATCCAAAAGTTCCCATTTTCTATTTGGGATTTGAAATTTGGAATTTGAAATTTCATTTATGGGGTTTTTTTCGCCAGATGATTTTATTATAGATTGTAAAATTCCAGATTAAAAGAAACCCTGTTCCGACTACAAAATAAATGTAATAATATTTAATTGGAAGAAAAAAAAGGAATTGTCCTTCTCCAATAAGTCGATCTCCTAAAAAAATTGTTCCCGTCTGAATAAATATTACCCCAAAAGCAGAAGTTGCATAAAACTGTGCCATTTTAAGCAAGTAGCTTCCAATATCTTTTGCTTTCCTTTCTTCGAAAGTCCAAATATTATTAAGATTGTAATTTGAAAAGATAGCAAGAGCTGCGCCGACTAAATTTGCCCAAGAATGATCCCAGTGAAATGAATCGGATAGCACTTTTAATACAATAAAATTGATAAAAAATCCTATTCCACCTACAACCAAAAATTTACCAAATTTTCCAAGAAGTATTTCTCGTATTCGAGTAGAAATTACAAATTTAAATACCTCCATAATGTACCCCAGAGGCGCAATTTTCGATTTTCCAAGATTTCTATCTGAGAAATGAAAAGGAACCTCCCCGATTTTAAATCCGTCTCGTATTGCTTTATGCAAAAAAGATATCTGGAAAATATATCCTTTATAATTTGTCAACTCCTCCCTTTCTTTCAAAAATACTTCTTTCTTAAGCGCTCTGTATCCGCCTGTCCAGTCATGAACTGAAAACTTCATAAATATAGCTCTCACAAAAAGATTTGCAACTATTGAAAAGATCTTTCTGGGCAGTGGCCAGTTTTGGGGGATTGACCCTCCGTCACTATATCTGTTCCCAATCACCATATCGCACCCCTCATCTATTTTTTTAAGAAACTCTGGAATTTTGTTAGGATCGTGCTGAAGATCAGCGTCCATTTCAAAAACTACATCTGCTCCCATCTCTTCAATTGCATATGTCATACCTCTTATGTAGGCTGCCCCAAGTCCATGTTTTTCTCCCTGTGATATGTCAATATTTTTCCATTTCTGCATAAGTTTTTTCACTTCATCTGCCGTACCATCAGGAGAATTATCATCTGCCACCAAAATATTCATATCGTGGTTTTTTATCTGGGGAAAAATTTCGCTTTCAAGAACCGGGATAAGGCGGTCGATGTTTCCTTTTTCGTTATAGGTGGGATTTACGATAACAACCTTCATTTATAGGGCCCTAAAATATTTTATTGTTTTTAAAAGCCCTTGGTCAATGCTCACTTTTGGCTCCCATGATAGAAGTTTTTTAGCTTTTTCAATATCAGGTTTTCTTACTTTTGGATCATCCTCAGGCAAAGGTTCAAAAACAATTTCGGACTTAGAGTTAGTAAGTTTTTTAATAAGATTTGCAAGACCAAAAATTGTCTTCTCATCTGGATTGCCGAGATTTATGACTTCGCCGCGGCTTCCATCCGAAAACATTGCCTTCAAAAGACCTTCCACCATATCATCGATATAGCAAATACTCCGCGTTTGTTGTCCATCACCATAAACTGTAATAGCTGCATTTTGTATGGCTTGATTTATAAAGTTTGACACAACTCTTCCATCATCCCACAGCATCTTCGGTCCATATGTATTAAATATTCGAACAATGCGACAATCCAGACTATACTTTCTGAAATAGGCCATTGTAATTGCCTCACCGAATCTTTTTCCTTCATCATAAACAGATCTTATGCCTGTGGGATTTACATTTCCGAAGTAATCCTCTTTTTGTGGACTTATTTGCGGATCGCCATAGACCTCGGAGGACGATGCATAAAGGAATTTTGACTTATTTTTTTTTGCTATCTCCAAAAGATTGTATGTACCGGAAGAATTTGCCAAAAGAGTCTCTACTGGAAAATTTATATAGCTTCTTGGGCTTTTTTTATTCGGGGAGGCAGGAGATGCCAGATGAAAAATAAAATCTGGTTTTTCATCTTCAAATTTGTCAACGATATTTTTCTCTACAAATCTAAAACTAGGATTTGCAAAAAGATCAGTTATATTCCTTCTATCTCCTGAGATAAGATTATCAACGCAAACAACTCTTAGGTTTTGATTTAGAAGTTTTTTTACAAGATGGGAACCAATAAATCCTGCTCCTCCACAGACTAAGGCGGTCTTCATCATCATGCTGATTTTTTTTCTCTATCCAAATCTGTCTCAACCATCATCTCAACAAGCTCCCTAAAGTTTGTTCTTGGTCTCCACCCAAGTACCCTTCTACCCTTACTTGCATCACCTATAAGATAATCTACTTCAGCAGGTCTTAAGTGCCTTTCAACATCTGCCTTAACATATTTCTTAAAGTCATCAATGCCTACATACTTAAAAGCGGCTTCAACAAATTCTTTGATACTATGGTTTTCTCCTGTTGCAATAACATAATCATCGGGCTTTTCCTGTTGAAGCATGAGCCAAATCGCCTCAACATAATCTCCTGCAAATCCCCAATCTCTCTTAGGCTCCAAAGAACCAAGCTCCAAGATCTTCTGTTTCTTAAGTTTTATTCGGGCGACAGCATGGGTTATTTTCCTTGTTACAAATTCAAGACCCCGCCTCGGAGATTCGTGATTAAAAAGGATACCTGAGCATGCATATATTCCATAACTTTCGCGATAATTTACAGTTATATAGTGTCCATAAACTTTCGCAACTCCATAGGGGCTTCTGGGATGAAAACGGGTCGTCTCTTTCTGAGGGGCCTCGGTAACTTTTCCAAACATCTCAGAGGATGAGGCTTGATAGAATTTTATTTTTGGATTCACCGTTCTTATTGCCTCAAGAAGTCTGGTCACTCCCAAAGCAGTAAATTCTCCTGTTAAAACCGGCTGATTCCAGGAGGTTTTGACAAATGACTGAGCGGCAAGATTATAGACTTCATCCGGCTCCGACTCCAAAACAGCTGATGAAAGTGAACTTTGATCAAGAAGATCGCCCTGAATTAAAGTGATTTGATCTACAATATCCTTGATTCTTTCAAAATTGATGGTGCTTGTTCTTCTTGTAAGTCCGTAAACTTTATAACCTTTTGATAAAAGAAATTCAGCAAGATAAGAACCATCCTGGCCGGTTATTCCTGTTATTAAAGCTTTTTTTGCCATTTATCTTTAAATTTTAAATAATATTTCTCCAATAGTCCAGAGTATCCTCGAGTGTTTTTTCTATTGGGATTGTTGGTCTGAAACCTGTAAGGTTACTGAATTTTGTTCGATCGCAGACAAGTTCAGGATTATCAACTGGACGCATTAGGGACTCATCTTTTCTAATCTTAATTTCTACTCTTGATAATGTCAACAATCTGTCTAAAATTTCGGAAATCGCGTAAGAAACGCCGGAACCTATATTATAGACTTCTCCCTCTTTCCCTTTCTCAAGTGCCAAGAGATATGCTCTTACCATGTCTCTTACGTCTGTAAAATCTCGCCTGCTTGATAGATTTCCAACCGGAAGAACAGGTTCCTTTATTCCTTTCTCAACTTCTGCTATCTTTTTTGCGAATGCCCCTACAGCAAAATGCTCTGACTGCCTGGGTCCAATATGATTAAATGGCCTTACTCTTACTATTCTCAGTTTATAAGAAAGGTGATATTGAAGCCCTAGAAAGTCTTGTGTAATTTTTGACACAGCGTATGGATTAAGTGGCATAAGCGGAGTACTCTCATCAATGGGTAAATCCTCCCTCTTTACTATTCCATAGACTTCCCCGGATGATATTACTAAAATTCTTGTCTTAAGAAGATTAAGCTTCCTTACAGATTCAAGTATATTCAACTGCGCCTTAACATTATTCTCTATTGTTTCAAAAGGAGAATCGAAGCTGTTTTTAGGAGCTGTTAAGGCAGCAAGATGAAATACGTAGTCTGGTTTTATTTGTGAAACCAAATCTAGAACTTTTTTCCCTTTCAGTAAATCTAGCCTAAAAAGCTGAATGTCATTTTTTATCTTATCTAAATTAACAAGGCTTTTTTCATCAACATATATGCCCGAGACCCTAATTTTTTTTTCTAAAAGGTGCTCTGTAAGAAAACTTCCTGCAAATCCTGAAATTCCGGTTATTAATGCCTTTTTCATGCTCCTTGCCTCTCTTTTGTATCTTTTTTTATTTTCCAAAACGTTCTACTCATAGAAATAAAAGCTTCGGAGGCATGATCCATCCGAAGTTTTAACAAAGGAGGATCATCTGCCCACCCCAACATAGTTAAAGCCTAACTCTTTTGCTTTCTGAGCATCATAAATATTTCGTCCGTCGATAATTGCAGGATTTCTCATTATTTTCTTAATTTTATTAAGATCAAGCTGTTTAAATTCATTCCATTCTGTAACAATTATTAAAAGGTCGGAATCTTTACAAGCTTCATAAGGATCTTTGCAAAAAACTATATCTTTAATTATTTTTTTTGCATTAGTGATAGCAACAGGGTCGTAAATTTTTATTTTGGCTCCCTCTCTTTTTAGAGAGGCTATTATGGGGATCGACGGGGCGTCTCTCATATCGTCTGTGTTTGGCTTAAAGGATAGTCCCAAGACTGTAATTGTTTTTCCAAAAAGATCCGGGAGAACTTTCTTTGCTTTTTTAGATATTCTTTTTATTGCTTCCTCATTTACTTTATGGACTTGCCTAAGAAGACCAAAATCATATCCATTTTTTTGCGAGATATTCAAAAGAGCTTTTATGTCTTTGGGCAGACAGCTTCCTCCATATCCTGCTCCCGGTGAAAGAAAAGAAGCCCCGATCCTTTTATCATATCCTATTCCCTCAAGAACCTTAAGTCCGTCAGCTCCTGTTACTTCGCTTAAATGCGCTATTGCATTCGCAAATGATATTTTTGTGGCAAGAAAGGCATTTGCTGCATACTTTATCATTTCTGCGGTTTCGATATTCGTTAAAACCATATTTCCATCAATGGGTTTGTGAAGTTCAAGAAGGAGTTTTTCGGATTTTTTTGATTCTGTTCCGATGACTATTCTGTCGGGATTTAAAGTATCTGATATTGCCTGGCCTTCTCTTAGAAACTCAGGAACCGAAGCAACATCAACCTCTGCTTTTGGGTTTTTTTTCTCTTCGATTATCTCCTTTATTTTTTTATTTGTCCCTACAGGAACTGTGCTTTTCGTAGCAACTACTGTATAACCAGTCGAGTGCTGTGCTATTTTTTCCGAAACCTCAAAAACTGAAGAAAGATCTGCCTCACCATTCTCTCTGGAAGGAGTTCCAACAGCTATAAAAACTATTGAAGAGGAAGAAATTGCCTTATCGTATTCAAGCGTAAAAAGAAGCCTTTTTGCTCTGACATTTCTTTTAACGATTTCCTCAAGACCCGGTTCGTAAATCGGAATAATCCCTTTTTTAAGATTCTCAATTTTTTCCTTGGTGTGACCTATCACCCAAACTGTATTTCCTAAATCTGCAAAAACAGAAGCTGTAACCAAACCTACATATCCATGTCCGATAAACGTTATTGTCATAAATTTCTAAGTGCTCTAATTTCTAATTAACCTGAATAATTTTCTAAATTTCGAAATTATTTAGAAATTAGGTTAATTAGTGTAATTAGGTCAATTGTTTTTTTATTTCCCCTAGTCCTTCTTCAAAAGTTTTCATTTTAATTCCCAATTTTTGTATTTTATCATTTTTAAGTGCTAAGTTGAAAGGCCTTAGGGCTCGGTTTTTAAAAAACTCCTCACGGGTTGTTTGTTGGAGCAAATTTTTATCGAAATCAAAAAAATTGGATATAATAACACCCGCCTCAAGAGGACTCACAAATTGACTTCCCACTGCATGAAAAACTCCGGTTAAGTCTGATTCAATAATTTTATCTAAAACAGTTGATAGATCATCTACAAAAGTAGGTGTCATTATATGATCGGTTACCAACTTTAATTTTTCTCTATTTTCTAATTTATCTATCAAAACTCTCACGAAATCTCTTCTTGGGAAATTTGCTCTATATGGATAGGCAATTCTTAAGATCATCCATGGCAAATTAGATTTGGCAACAAGTTTTTCTCCTTCGTATTTAGTCCTGCCATACCAGTTAACAGGGTTTGGGCTGTCTTTTTCGATATATGGTTTTTCCTTTTTACCATCAAATACAAAATCTGTCGATATATAGATAAGTTTTTTCCCAGATTTAATACATGCCTCAACTATATTTTTTGTTCCTAAAACATTTACCGCCCATGCCGTTTTTTTTATTTTAAACTCCTCCTCTTGTTTTCCGATATCTTTATATCCCAATATCTTTATATCCTCCTTTTTATCTTCCTCACACCCGTTAACATCCGTTTTTGCAGCCAAGTGCAAAACTAAAGAAGCATTTGATGAAGTTACTAAAGAAAGAGTTTTTTCAGAATCGGTGATATCAACGCCCGTAGTAAGGCTCAAGTCTTCGAATTGATATTTATCTTTTAAAAGCTCTTCGATTCTAGATCCAACAAGACCGGACAAGCCAATTCCCAAAATTTTCATGCTCCTACGCTAATTTCCAATCTAATATTATAGTTTTTTTTGTTGCATTTTGCTTTTTATCTCTAAGACCTCTAGCGTGCTTCGCAAGTATGACCATTCCGAAGTTTTAACGAAGGACGGTCATAAAGTTCCATATTGTGTTTCGTAGTATTTCAAATAGTTTTTGTTCTTAACTCTTTTCCACCAGTCCTCATTTTTTAAATACCACTCTACTGTTTTCTTAAGCCACTCATCAAAACTGTGAAGAGGGCTCCATCCTAATTCATTTTTGATCTTTGACCAATCAATAGAGTATTTTCTATCATGGCCCGGCCTGTCTTTAACGTATTCAATAACGCTTTCATCTTTACCAAGTATGTTTAAAATTTTCTTAATAACAGATAAGTTATTTATGTCCTTTGTTAATCCTCCTATACAATAAGTCTCTCCGATTTTTCCTTTTTTAATAATAAGATCGATTGCCCTGCAGTGATCTTCCACATAAAGCCAGTCTCTAACATATAATCCGTCTCCGTAAACCGGAACTTTTTTTCCTTCCAAAATATTTGTTATTGCAAGAGGAATTAGTTTTTCCGGGAATTGATATAGACCAAAGTTATTAGAACAGTTTGAAATGTTTATTGGTAGCCCATACGTAAAGTAATAACTTTTGACTAAATGGTCTGATCCGGCCTTACTTGCAGAATACGGACTTCTGGGATCATATTTTGTTCGTTCATTAAATTTACTCGGATCATCGAGCTCTAGGCTTCCATACACTTCATCTGTTGAAATATGCATAAATCTTTTTATTTTAAACTTTAAAGAAGCATCCAAAAGCACTTGAGTCCCTACTACATTTGTCATGACAAATGGAGCAGGTTCTAATATCGACCGGTCCACATGGCTTTCAGCAGCGAAATTTACTATCACATCAACTCCATCTATTGCATTTTTAACTTGATCCGGATTACTTATGTCTCCCTTGATAAAAGTGTATTTTGAATTTTTTTCTATATCCTTTAGATTTTCCAAATTTCCGGCATAAGTAAGTTTGTCAAAATTTACTATTTCATCATCCAGATGATTCTTAATCCAGTAGTGTATGAAATTTGAGCCAATAAATCCGGCTCCGCCAGTCACAAGAATTTTCATATTATCCTATTATTGGAAGCTCTAAGGGATGCTTTAAGTGTTGAAAGTACTTAAAAATTGAATCTCTGTGATCGAATGCAAAATCCTCTTCCAGCGGGATAGCATTTTCCGAAAACCACCCAGCTTCCGATGTCTCTTTATCGGTTTTAAAGTCTTCACCTTCTGCATTTACCACATAAATAAACTCCACATTTTGTCTATCTTCTTTGGGTCTTTGTGGGTTATCATTTATTCTTAAAAGAAACTGCACTTTTCCCCTAATTCCGGTCTCCTCAAATAGTTCTCTTAAAACACACCCTTTTGTATTCTCATCTCTATCCAAAAATCCTCCTGGCATATCATACTTCCCTCCACGAAGTAGATTTGGCGCCCTTTTTATAAGAAGGACTTCTCCCCTGCTGTTTACGGTTAAAGCTTTTGCTGAGACATGGCGAAGTTTTCCCTTGCCACCATTTTCAAATTCGCAGATAATCATAAAATTTATAACTCTCCTGCCTTGACTTTTTCTGCAACCATATTATTTGCCCTAAGTAGCTCCTCATGTGATGTCCCGGCGTCAATCCACCAATCTAATAGCTCACACTGTAAGCTTCCTTCTTCTAAATAAATATTATTAAGATCCGTTACTTCAAGCTCGCCTCTTGCGGATGGCTTAAGTCTTGATATAAAGTCAAACACCCTTTCGTCATACAGGTAAATTCCGGTTTGAGCAATGTCCGATTTGGGATGCTCCGGCTTCTCCTCAATTGAGAGCACCATGCCATTATCATCTACTTCTATTACTCCATACTGCTGCGAGTGAGTGGGTATTTTAACACCGTAAACAACTGCTCCTTTATCCTTTTGCTCGAATTTCCCAATGACAGATTTAAGATCTGTTCTAAAAATATTGTCTCCGAGTATTACGACTATTTTTTCATTTTTAGCAAATTCCTTGGCATAAGAAATACCGTCTGCAATTCCTCCTTTAGCATTTTGTTGCACTCCGTAATAAATTTTTAGCTCAAACTCTTCCCCCGATTTTAAAAGGTTAGCAAAATCACCTGAATGATCTGGAGAGCTGATAAGAAGAACTTCTCGTACGCCGGCCCTCTTCATGGCCTCAAAAGGATAAAAAATCATCGGCTTGTTGTATATAGGAAGGAGATGCTTGTTGGTTACAAGAGTCAGGGGCCTAAGTCTTGTAGCGAGACCTCCCGCTAGAATAACTCCTTTCATATTTTAAGTTCCTCAATACCTTTCGACAAACTCAGAATATCCCAAGACCCCCTTTCATAAAGAAAAACACCAGAGCAAGACCCAAAGTTCCAATAATTACATATTCTATCATAATCTTAATTGAAAGATCATGATTTATAAGATGGTGGATCACTCCGAAAAAAATATAAAAAACGGTTGTCAGAACTACAAGATTAAATTGTAAAGACCTGTCAGGTGCGGCAAGGAGGATAAACAAGAGCCCTAGTCCCAAAATAAGGATCAGAGAGAAATAATATTCCAAATCTTTCAGATTTTTGATTGTTTTCAGATTACAACACCTCTCCCCAGGATAATTAGAATAAGAAGAACCGAGACCAAAAAGAAAACATGGTCCGGATTGTGTCTTGCAAAACCATAAAGTTTTTTCCTCTCAAGAATTATCATTTCTGATATAAATGCAAAAATAATCCCAAAAATAATAAGCGTGTTTAAATTGGAGGCAAGATGCCGGCTGTCAATAATAGATTTTTTAACTACTTTTGAAGCAGCTACTTGAGTTCGGGCAACTTCGGGAAGTGGTTGTTGAGCTTCTATTTTTTGGACATTGGGACTGCTTTCGGTTTGAGCCTGTCTTGTTGATGGAAGGTAAGCCAAATTTCGGCTTCCGAATTCCTCAACTACAAGAACTGTTTCTTCACCATCCAACCTTCCAGTCATAACTGCAAATCCTACATCGCTGTAATTCGGCGAGAGCATATTTGCCCTGTGAGAAGAACTTGCCATCCAAGCATCTGTCACTGATGAACTTGTCGTAAATCCCCGCGCGAGGTTTTCTCCGGCATAAATATAGTTATATCCGGATTCTTTTATAAATTCCCAGGGTGTTCTTCCTTCAGGAGAATTATGAGCCCAGTAATTCTTTGACAACATATCATTTGATTTATTTAAAGCAGCGGCTGAGAGCTCAGGATTAAAAACCAGGGGGGCAAATCCGTTCTCTTCTCTTTTCTGGTTTACTAGGACAAGAAGCTGTTCGGAGGTTATATCTGTTGATATTCCTAAAACTTCAGGAAATTTTACTTTTAAAGCACTCAGAGAAAAAGTGCCGAGAAATAAAAAGATTATAAGAAGAGCAAGTGTTGAATGCTGAAGAATTTTTGCCCTGTAATTATTGGATTTATGCGGGATAAACAGATGCCGCAAAAAATCTTTCATCTTTTAAAGTATATCACTTGTAGTAAGGCTGAGCCAGTTCTCCGATTCTCTTGCCGTTAATGGGTATTTTCAAGAAGAAACCTAAGGCATTCGCAACAGACACTCCTACCCTAAGGCCCGTAAAGGATCCCGGTCCAGTCTTAACCTCGATTCTACCAATATCTTCAAGTTTCAAGTTATGTTTCCTAAAAAGCTTATCAATCAGAGGCAGGATTATCTGGGCTTTCCTTGAATCTACCTTGTGTTTTAAAAAATATTTCTTATTATTTAACTTCAAACCCACGGTAATCCGTTTATTATCCGACGAATCAATATATAAAGTTATCATTTTAAATTTTAAATTTTAAATTTATTTTGACTACTCCTTCTCTTAAAATTTTCCAGGGTTTTTGGGAACAATCAATTATAGTCGACGGCACTTCCTGTTCGCATCTGCCTGTTAATACAAAATCAACAAGAGTAATGAGTCTTTTATCGATGTCGGAAAACTTCTTTGGAGCTTTTTGTCCATAAAAATTTGCAGATGTGCCTATAATAGGCACCCCAATATTTTTAATAATTCTAAGGATTGTTTTATAATTTGGCATTCGTACCCCTAATGTTTTGCCGTTTTCCTGAAGTCTGGCTGGAGTTTTTTTAGGCTTGCAAGGAAGAACAATTGTAAGACTTCCTGGCCAATGGACTTTCATAAGTTTTTCAATAACTTCGGCCGAGATTGGCTTTAAATACTTTTGTGCCATTTCAATACTATCTACCAAAATAGGGGCGACTCTTTTTTCAGGTTTTCCTTTGATCTTAAAAAGTTTTTCTACAGCTTTTTCATTATCAACTCTACAACCAATTCCAAAAACTGTATCTGTTGGAAAAATAACTATTCCGCCCCCCTTCAAAATTTCGATTGCTTTTTTAATATCCCTATTCATTAATTTTAAATTTTAAATTCTAAATTTTTATTGAATTTTTAGTGTTTTAAAGTTTAAACATTTAGATTTGATTGAAAATTGTAAATTAAAAATTTATTTTTGTTATGATTATTTTTCTTTTATTCTGACTTAGGTGTTCAAAACGAATATCGTACCTATTTTTTGGCAACAAACTTTTAATCTTCTCAGCCCATTCTATAGCTATAATATTTTCAGAATCATTTATTATTTCTTCAAGCCCCAAGCCTTCTATATCATTTTTACTTTCGAGTCGATATAAATCAACATGGAAAAAATTCTTAAATCTTAAACCTGCCTTGCCGGCAGGCAGGTCGTAAATCTTATTTCTTATCTTATAATTTCTTACAATAATAAAAGTTGGAGAAATAATTCTCTTTTTTATACCGAGTCCCTTTGCCAACCCTTGTACAAAAGTGGTTTTACCTGATCCAAGTTCTCCAAAAAGCGCGAAGACTCTTGGAGTTTTTGTCCTGCGAAGCAGGATCTCACTTCGGAAGATAAAACTTTCTGCTAATCTTTGAGTTTCTTTTGAATTATTTGTAATGAAAATGTTCTGTTTTGTTTTATTCATTATCAATCTTTTTATTTTTAAAATACCGAAAGAGAAGCATAGCACACGCAAGAATAAAAATGCCTCCTGCCCCGATAAGAACCTTAAAAATATTGTTTTGATTACTTCCCAGTACTTTTGCTTCCTGTTTTGCGTTATAAACCTTTGGAGTTAAGGTTGCGATTGCACTTTCTGTGCTTTTGCCAAGAACCGAAGTTGGAATGTCGATCTTGGAATTCGTTTCCGCGCTTAAAATTTGTCTTGTGGAAGAAACTGGGGAGATATTTTTTTGCATGGATGTAGGAGCTACTGTTTTTATTGGAGGCTTTGTAGAAGTTATTTTAATTGGTTTGGGAGTTGGAGAAGAAGTTGGTGTTGGAGAAGGAGTAGACGTCGGAACAGGCATTGGAGTTGACGAATTATTTGTACTGCCCTTTGTTGGATTATTGAAAATGGCCCACTCTCCAACGCCGTCGATATCACGTCCGTAAGATTTATTTGAACCTGGCCCAGTTGTATAGGAGTAACTGTCTTCAAGTGATGTTCCATTAAGCAGTTGAACTGTATCGGCGGTTGTCCTGTTTAGATTAAAAAAACCACTCTCAAAAATTTTATACTCAGGAGATTTAATTAATGTTCCGCCTGGTATTGTAAATTTCTGTGATCCTCCATCATCATCAATCAACCAACTACCTATATCGATAGGGGTTGTTCCCTTGTTATATAGTTCCACCCATTGACTTGAATCAGGATCCACCAGGAATTCATTTATTACTACATCTCCAGCTAAAACATGCGGAGGAAAGGCTAGGGAAAGAAAAAATATTGTGGCAAAAAAAGAGATAAATTTTTGAAGAACTTCTTTCATCAAGGAACGGTATGAAGGTAAAATGTCTGAATCCCATCCGATTGATCCACCCTTACAAAATTTAGCTGTCCACCCCCACATGCAATGCTTCCGCGGAAAAGCTCGCCATCCCTGACTGCTTTAACTGCCAAAGAAGAGCTCGAAAAAATATCTATACCCGTATGAGGCCCTCCCCCATACCAACCTATTCTTGCCCAATAGGTCATTCCATAGCCTTGTTCTATATATATAGGGTCGGAGATCGGCCAGGGCCAAGAACCCCCAAAAGAGAAGGACCCGTCCGGAGAGTTTTCAAAAGTAATGCTTCTGTCAGACAAATATTGGCTCGGGTCTTGAGTTCCTCCATCTTTCTTAACCTCAAAATGAAGATGGGTTCCTGAAGAGCAAGGTGAAGCTCCATTTATAATATAAGCGACTATGTCTCCCTCCTTGATAGGTCCTACTGAAACAACATTTCCTCCCCCTGCTGTAATTTGTTGTATCGCCCGCTGTTCTGCAAGTGCTGCCTGAAGTTTCTGCTGATAGACTGCTTCGCTATTTTGCGTAACCTTAAAAAGCGCTTGTTTGTCTGCCTTCTCCTGATCAAGCTCTCTATTATAGTTTTCAAGCTGGGCTTTAAGAGCTTCAACTTTTTTCTTTTTATCTTCAAATATTTCTTTCTGATTTACGTAATCGTTCTTGGCCTGAGTTGTGTCAAAAATTAATCTTTTATCGTGTTCCTGTGCAATCTTAAGATAATTAAGTCTTGTAAAAAAATTTGAAACATTATCCGATGAAAGAAGGACATGAAATGGCTGGACTGTCCCTACTTCATATGTTGCTACAATGCGATTTATAAGAACCCCGGTCAGCTTAACCAAGGAATTTTGGAGCGTATCGATTTTCTTATCGGCAGTATCTATATCAAGATTAAGGTCTGTAATCTCCTGCTTGGTGGAATCAATTCTAAGCTGTGTGAGCTTTATTTGACTGTCCATTACCGCAATCTGCGAGGACAATGTCTTCTGTTGATTTTTAAGATCAGTTATTTTTACCTGAAGATCATTTATCTGGTCCTGAATTTCTCGAAGCTTCCCTTGGTCAGGTGCAGGAGTAGATGTGGGAGACGGTGTTTGGGCAAAAGTATTATAAGAGAAAAAAACTGTACAAAAGATTATTATTAGAGAAAAAAAAGTAAAAAGTTTTGCCTTCCTTAACATAGAAAGTTTTCATTTAAGGTATCTTAAGACCGCAAGAAAGCTTGATAAAAACCCTAAGATAATTGCAAATATGAGTTCTCCTCCCAAGACTACCAAAAGAAAAACTATAGATACAGGAAAAAGGGGTATGCCCTTTAAGAATGAAGATAGAAAAGGGGCAGAATACCAAAGAGACAAAGATGCAATGCCCCATCCTATTAAGGCTCCTATTATCCCATAAAAAATTCCCTCAAAAATAAAAGGCCATCTTATATACCAGTCAGATGCTCCTATTAATTTCATTATTTCTATATCCTCTTTTCGATGGGAAATTTTTATTCCGATAATAGTAATCATTATAAATATTGACACCAAAGATAAAACAACAATAAGGGCAATGCCTATTCTTCTTGCCGCATTTGTCCATGATACAAGGGTTGAAACAATATCTTTTTGAAAAATTACCTCCTCAACAATGGGTGAAGATTTAAGAAGATCCGATATTCCTGACAGATCTTCTATCCTAACTGCCGAAATCTCCAAGGACGCAGGAAGTATGTCGGCGGTAACCAGATCCAAAAGCAAAGGATCATCTTTATTCTGCTGCCTATAAATTTCAAGCGCTTCCTTTTTTGAGACGAATTTTATCGATGAAGCCTTTCCGCTCTCCTTTATTCTCCCGGAAAGCGTATCCATTTCGCTTTGTTTTGCCTCATTCTTAAAAAAGGCGGTAACTTGAGGTTTTGATTCAAAGAAATTTATGATTTTTGAGGACCCTGTCAAAAGAAAAGTAAAAAACGAAACAACCAAAAAGGTAAGCATCATTATCAAAACCGCAGCAAGAGCCTGATAGGGAGAACGGCGCACATTGCGCCACATTGTTTTAAAAGACTTCATTTATCTTTTTTATCCTCTTCTTTTTTCTCTGTCTGTCTATCGTCTCTTATTAACTTTCCCCTTTCAAGAGTAACTACTCTTTTACCCATATTCTTAACTATATCCGTATTGTGGCTTGCCATAATTACCGTAGTCCCTCTCTCGTTGATATCCGACAGAAGTTTTACTATTTCCCAAGATGTGGCCGGATCTAAGTTTCCTGTAGGTTCATCTGCGAGAAGAATATCAGGAGAAAGAACCAAAGCTCTGGCAATTGCCGCTCTCTGAAGTTCTCCGCCAGATAACTGTATGGGAAATTTATCCTTATGATCAATTAATCCTACTTGCGAAAGAATTTCTTCTACCTTTTTTTTTGCTTCGTCAAAATTTATTCCGGAAACTTCAAGAGGAAGCATAACATTTTCAAAAACTGTTCTGTCAAACAAAAGCTTTAGATCTTGAAAAACAACTCCTATTTTTTTCCTGAGGTGCGGGATTTTGTCTTTCGGAAGCCTCATTAAATCCCAATCATTTACTATGACATTCCCCTCAGTCGGAAGAATTTCTCTAATAAGAAGTTTAAAAATGGTAGTTTTTCCCGATCCGGTTGGTCCCACCAAAAAGACAAATTCCTTTTTATCAACAGCGAGTGTAACATCAGAAAGACCCAGGCTTCCGGTACCAAATTGTTTCGAAACTTTATCAAGCTTTATCATAACACTTCAACTCTTCCTACATCCATAAGCCAGCCGGCACGTTGCGCCTTGTTAGTTTCTCCCCAAACCTTAACTTTCCCTCCGACAAATTTGGACAAGTCAACAATGGAAGATGTCAAATAAACATTCTGGCTTTCTCCTCCGGGTCTTTCAAGATGAAACTGTCCCTCCCCGTCAATTCCTCCTTTTTTAAGTACCCCTTCTGCGGTATCTTTAAAAGTTTTGAGGTCATTTGAACCAACAACAGTCCCGGCCTTGGGTTTTGAAGAACTTTGTGAAGTAAGCGATAAATCTTTTGTTGTCCCTCTTTTTGAAAGTAAATACCCGCTCCCTACCCCCAGAATAGCAACAACAATAAGAATAATTATAAGTTTTCCTGAAAAAAAGGATTTTTTTTCTTCGAATGCATTCATTACCTTATCTGTCTGCGGATCTTTAGTTTCTTCCATTAAGCTCACTCCTAACTATCTAGTAAACCACATTTTTGAGGATTTGACAAATCCTCAAATTTTTTTTAATATGCGGCAGTGGTTTATTTTAATGGCGACCGCATTCCAAAGTGGAATATGCGGTCTTCTATGATGCGTAATATAGCAAATATTGTTCGGCCTCTTTGGTGGAGTAATCCCTTTGAAAAAATTACCCAAAAAATCTAAAATCCCAAAACTGTTACCCAACCCAAAGGCTGACTGCCGCAAAAATTGCTATAAAGGGTAAACGTATAGGAAGTACCCTTATAAATCGTTGCTTGGGCTGCTTGTTCTTGGCCAACAGGCGCAGTTCCGTAAAAAACCTCCGGGTCAGAGCCGCTTTTGACACATACCCATGGATTTGATCCCGTATCTGCCTGCCAAAAAAGCCAAGTCTTGCAGCTTGTCGCTCCTCTTTCTACCACACATGGATTATCTGAGGCGGTAATCCGGGTTGAATTGGGAGTACAGGATGCCATTCCTGAAGTACGCCCTGCACGAGCCGCCATAGCCCAAATCGATCTGTCTGTTATATTTATTTGCCCGTCGGCATTTAAATCATAACGCTGATTATAATTACCACCGCTGGCATTCTTTATCGCCAGCACCATCTTTGATCTATCCGTAAGATTTATTCTCCGATCGTCATTAACATCAGTCGCTTCCGCATCAGATATCTCATCATCCGTACCGGCAGTCTGCGCACAACTATTCGCACTCTGGCCTCTAACATAATTTTCAATACAGTTGTTAAAAAACGATTTTTGGCCGTTGGTTTTGCAAAAACCATTGTTTTGTGTTCGAAGAAGACCATAAGAATCGTTGTCGGAATCGGACTCTACGTCTGCCTTATTGCAAGAAGCTACCTGCATTGCTTTAAACATATTGACTCTGCCATAGCCATAGGTAGAATCAGGACCGGCCGACCCCAAATCATCAGAGCCGAGCTCCAGTGCTAATTTGATAGTCTCAATATCGGCACACGAAGCCAGAATCGAGGCTATTCCTGCAACATGCGGTGCGGCAGCCGATGTTCCCCACATCGGCTCAGGCACGCCTCCGGATATATTCAGCGTTAATACATCACGACCAGGTGCGGCAACCTGTATATAGTCTTTAAAAGTTGTTGTCTGCCCGCCGCCAAAAGGGTCAACCAAGACATTGCCTGTACATCCAGTCGTCCAATTGTCACCTGAATCAGTACCAACTACTGCAATTACTCCATCGTAAGCAGCCGGCAACCCCATGAAACAATCGGGATTATCACCATTTACTGTACTCGCAACAATCAAAACTCCCCTCGCAATCGCATAGGAAACTGCTCCTTTTAATATTAGATCGTCAGCAAGACCCACAAAGCTTATATTTATGACTTTCAAATATGGATAGTTATCTACAGCCCACTGAATTCCTTGAGCCATAATGAAATTACTAGACGAATTATTACTATCCCCAATTTTGACTGCTAAAAGCTTTGCGCTCCAATCAACACCGGCTATATCTTGGCTATTATTTTCCTTTGCTCCCAGAATTCCGGTAACCCATGTACCGTGACCATTATCGTCCATAGAATCGTTATCGTTGTTGATAAAATCCCAGCCATTCAAAACTCTTCCACCGGGATATAACCCAATATCCGGATGGTTATAGTTAATCCCTGTATCCAAAACAGCAACTGTCACTTCTTTTCTACCGCTTGACGTCTCCCATCCTTCCGGGGCTTTAATTTTGTTTAGATTCCATTGCTGGCTGAAATTTGGATCATTTGGCACCTTTGAGGTGCCCTTGGCAATTCCATTTAGTCCAACATATTCAATATTGGGGTTGTTCTTCAAAGCCTCTTTAACCTGATCACGGCTATTCGGATTAATTTTAACTAAAACTGCACCCAAGGCGGCATCGTCCCGCTTGACTTCTAAGCCTCGCTCTTCAAGAATTAGCGCCTTTTGGACGTCGCTTGCAGGTTCTTTAAATTTAATAACCAACTCATCGCTAACATATCTTCCCGAAGCATCAGCTACAATTTGATTATTTTGTCCTACGGCACTTGCTGAATTTGTAGCAGTGGATAGATCAGCCGCAAACACTGTTGCCAAGGCAAGATTTAAAGATAAAACTAAGAGCAGTAGATCAATAAGGGTGGGCCGCAAATTTTTAAAAAGAGAAGCGGCGATTTTCATTTTCTTAAAGAGTTATTGTCCACTTTGTATCCCTTCAGGCTGCGCTTTTTCAACAGCTGGATTTTCTTCAAAGTCCTTAAGTAAATCCTCACCTCTGGGCGGATCAAACTGTACAAGAACATACTCTATACCATCTAAAACAATTCCTCGGGCAATGCAGGCACCATTCTCCTCTAAATCTTTATCGAGAGCAGAAGAATCAGCCCCTTTCTTCAAAGTAACACTCAATTGATTATCCAAATAACCGGGATGGTCAGGATCTGGGATTCTTATCTCTTGCGTGCATTTAAAAGCAGGGTCGATCGTTGCAGTTGGGCTAGAAGTGGCTTCAGGAGTTGGACTATCTGAAGGAGTTGTGGTTGGACTCGGAGTAACTTCCTGGGCTTTTCCGCAGGTAGCAGCCAGTGCAAAAATGACAAATGGCGCAACAATTAAAACAATACGGTTTAGTTCTCTTTTGTGACTTTGGACCGGCCTACTGTTTTCCTGTCCTAAAACGATTCTTTCCTCCCTCTCCATCTTACGGGCTCAGTTATACGCCTTTTCGCCTCAAAAGTCAAACTTTCTTAACTCCTCTTCTATAAACCCGTCTAGCTCTCCGCTTAAAACCGCATCTGTATTTGAAGTCTCAAAACCAGTTCTTAGATCTTTTACCATATGGTATGGGTGAAGAACATATGAGCGAATCTGGTTACCCCAACCAGGAGTTTTATATCCTCCTTTAAGTTTTGCTTCTTTCCTCCTACGCTCTTCTTCTTTTAAAACAAAGAGCTTTGCACGGAGCATTTTAAGTGCGTATTCTCTGTTTTGAGCCTGATATCTCTGTGCCTGAGCTGTTACAACAATGCCAGTGGGCCTATGTTTAAGTCTCACCGCTGTTGAAACCTTCTGTACGTTTTGACCTCCGTGAGAACTTGCTCTGAAGAATCCCCACTCTAAATCATCCTCTTTGATATCAACTTTTTCCTCTTCTCCTACTTCCGGCATCACCTCGACCAAAGCAAAGGAAGTGTGCCTTGCCTTATCTGCGTTAAAAGGAGAAAGTCTTACAAGTCTATGAACTCCTGCTTCACCCCTGAGATATCCGTATGCGTATTTTCCGTTAACTTCAATTACCGCACTTTTTATTCCTGCCTCTTCCCCCGGCGTTTCTTCGATTACCTCAAAATCCCATCCTTTTTTTTCAAAATATCGGCAGTACATTCTAAAAAGCATCTGTGCCCAATCCATTGCCTCAACCCCTCCCTGCCCTGCATGAATAGAAAGAATTGCAGGTTTTTCATCATAAGGACCCGAAAGATAAATCAACTTCTCAAGATCTTTTAGTAGCTTTTCGGCTTCTTGATAATCTCCTTTTGAAACCAGTCCCGCAAGTTCCTCTGTCCTCTCGACTTGTCTCTGAAGATCTGAAAGTTCTTTCATTTTTAAAGAGGCGGTTTTTTGGTCCTTCCAGAACTCAGGATGCGCGCTTTCTGCCTCAAGCTCTCGCATTTTCTTTCTTTTTTCCTCGATATTTAGTTTTTCCAAAATTTTTTTTGTCCGGGTCTTAATTTCATCCATGGTATTAAAAGATAAAGGTCGAAAATAGAATAAGACTTGCAACACTCATCATCAAAAGCGTGAATATCCCTAAAACATTTAACCCGAAATTATTGGTCCTGTCTCCCATAATTTTTTTGTTATTTGATATAAAAATTATAATCGCTATAAGAGGAGAGGCTATTATACCATTCAATACGGCCGTATAGTAGAGAGCGGAGATCGGATTAATTCCAATGAAATTAATCAAAAGACCCAAAAGCGTTGCTATTATGATTACTCCGTAAAATCCCTGGGCTTTTTTAAGTTTCTGAAAAAGGCCCTCTTTCCATCCAAAAGCCTCGGAAACCGCATAAGAGGCAGATCCTGCAAGAATAGGAAGAGCAAGAAGGCCTGTGCCTATTATTCCCAGGGCAAACAGCAAAAAAGCAAAATCTCCTGCAAGAGGCTTAAGGGCCAAAGCCGCTTCCTCTGCTGTCTCTATGTTATTTATTCCGTTTGCAAAAAGTGTCGCGCCCGTCGTAACAATGATAAACCACATAATAATGTTTGAGAAAAACATGCCGACTATCGTATCTATTCGGAGTCTTGAAATATCTTTGGGGGTTACATGAGGTAATCCCGCTCCCATTCTTCTTAACTTATGATGGGAAACCTCTTCCTCAACCTCCTCGTCTGCCTGCCAAAAAAAAAGATAAGGTGAAATCGTAGTTCCCAAAATAGCAACAAGATTTAAGATGTATTTTTCACTAAACTCAAGATGAGGAACGAAAGTATAAGACGACACTTTTCCCCAATCAACTTTTACAACAAAGGATGTCAGTACATAAGATAAAAGAGCAAAAGTCAGATACTTAAGATACTTGGAATAAGTTTTATAGGAAACAAAAACTTCAAGAGCCAAAGATATCGCTACCACAAGAAGAAGAGCAATAATAAATGGAATGCCGAAAACCAAATTTGCTGAAGCAGCCATTGCGCCAAGATCCGCTCCGATATTTACAATATTTGCAAATAGAAGAAGAAAAACCGAAAAATATAAAACTTTTTTGGGATAATTATCTCTGATAACCCCTGCAAGACCTTTGCCGGTAACAAGTCCGATTCTTCCGCACATTTCTTGAACAGCCGCCATAAGAGGGAAAGAAAATAGCGCTGTCCAAGCCTGGGCAAATCCAAAGATGGCTCCGGTTTGGGAATATGTAGCAATGCCTGACGGGTCATCATCAGAAGCCCCTGTTATAAACCCGGGTCCAAGAAACGAAAATATTTTCTTAATCTTTCTCATCTTTTTGTCTTAAAATATAAAATGCTATAAGAGTGCCTGAATTAATCATACCATGAGCAACTACTGATCCTGCTATATTTCCTGAGTAAAATCTTATCAAAGAAAAAGTTAATCCCCCAATAAACATCAGCAAGATAACGCCCAGAAAAGCAGCGTATTGAAAATGTAAAATGCGTATAGTAAATTTTATGCTCGGCCAGACAAGTCTTGTGATAGAAACTATGTGCCATATTGCAAAAACTAAACTTGAAAATAAAATAGAATTAAATGGACTCATAATTTCCTGAAATCGCGCAAGAATAATGCCTCTATGTACTATTTCCTCAAAAATTACCGTTCCTATTAAAATATGAACAAAAACTCCGAACATAAGCGTTTGAGGAGATTTTAGAAAGAAAAATCTGGGATCTTTAAACTTGATTCTTCTGCCTAGATTTATAATAAGCAAAATACCGATTAGAAGTGTTAAAAACCCTATAATTAAACCTAGGAAAATGCTACTCAAAAGGTTGAATGGTGAAATTCCAAGAGAAGAAAATTCTAAATCTCGATTTAAAATAAGTAAAATAATCAGGAATATTAGGTTTATGGGTGTATATAATTTAAACCTGTAAAGAATTTTATACGGTAGGAGATTTACTAAAGAACTATAGAGCACAACCAATACTGCGACAGACAGAGGACTAGACAACATATAAGCTTGTTTGTTTTAGAAACTCTTACAGATATTCATGCAAGCTTCCCTTGCTTGATTTCTTGGTAAATCTTGCAACGCTTTAATATCATTAACTAAATTTTGTATTTGAGGAGAGGAAGAAGCAATCTCTTCAAGGTTTATGTTTGCCGCCTGCTCCTTAATGGCGTCTACTTGTTTTCGGACATCTTCTTCAAAATCCTGAGCCGATAAAACTTTAGAATGTTCGGATTGAGTTTTCGTAGCTAAATTTTGAGATTTTTTATCTTTCAGAATATCGCTATTGAAAGCGTAAAAAAAGCCTGCTCCGATTGTTAAAACAGACAAAAGGGCCAGAAATACTCTTTTCTTATTCCAAGACTCCTCAAAAAACTCCTCTTTATTTTTACCCAGATTTCTCATCAAGCTTATTGTAAGTTATCACTTTTCCTTTTGCAATTGAATTTAGTGATATAATGAGGTTGTGAATCTTAAAAATTTACAAGGAAAGATTAAGTTATTAAACGAGAAAACAAGACCCCATTACAGGCTTTATTCTCAAACCGAGAAAGAAATTCTTACAAAAACTGTAAAGTTAAATGAGGAGGTCGGAGAACTTGCAAATGATATTTTATCTGTTTTGAAACTTCAAAGGCGGGCAAAGCTTGAGAAGTTTGATAAAAGAAACATTTACGAGGAGTTTGCCGATGTAATAATAACGACAATCCAGCTTGCCCAAGCGGCAGGAGTCGATATTGAAAGAGCAATAGGTGATAAATTAAAAAAAATAGAAATGAAATATCTGAGAGGCAAAAAATGAAATTAGACAAAGTTTTTGAAATAGTTTCAAAAATTCCAAAAGGAAAAGTAATGACCTATGGACAAATTGCTAAAATTTTAGATACTAATCCGCGCCTTGTTGGTTTTGCACTTCATAGAAATAAAGACATAGAAAAAGTGCCATGTCATAGAGTGGTAAAATCAGACGGACACCTCGCAACAGGTTATGCACACGGAGGAATAGAAAAACAACGGGATAAACTTGAACAAGAAGGAATACTTTTTGCAGGCAATCGGATAGACCTTCAAAAATCTCTTTTTAGTTAAATGGAAACTGCAAAAAGTCTTAAGGAAAAATTTGGTCCTCCAAAAAACGTAAATGTTGAACACCGAAAAAAACTATCAAGTCTTGATAAGCTTGCCCTCTTTGTTACAAGGAGGATTGGTACCCCGGGTTTCTTTCTTATAATTTTTATATGGACGATTGGCTGGTGATCCTGGAATATTTTTGCACCGGCAAACTATAAATTTGATCCTTATCCTGCACTTGTATTATGGCTTTTTATTTCAAATCTAATTCAGCTCCACCTTCTCCCTCTTATAATGATCGGGCAAAATATAGAAGCCAAACACGCCCAACTTCGGGCGGAACATGATTTTGAAATAGATAGAAAATCTGAAAAAGAAATAGAAACTATTCTAGTGCATCTTGAAAAACAGGAAAAACTTATGCAGCAGGTCTTAAAGAAGCTTAAGAAGTAGAATGACCGTTTCTTGCTCCTTTGGCAAGAATCCGGCCAACATGTTCGTAAACAAAGGGGTTCCACGGATATGTACCGTGCTTACTTGATACTTCAATGTTTTCCGTCGCACGGGGATCTCCAAAATCTTCTTTATGAAAAGCCCCGTCAGCACTGCCATATATACAGTACATTTTTACCCCTTCGGGTATCGGCATTCCAGGAAGCGCATCTAGCATTTCTTCCGAAAATTTGTCTACTTCAATCAATGCAGTTCCAAAGGCTCTAATAGCAGGATGGGCATCCTTACGGATATTTGTCCTTGTATCTGTACCCATTGTGATTATTGTATGTACCAAATCAGGCCGGAAAATACCCACCACTTCTGCATAAATTCCGCCTAAGCTCCAGCCTGCGACTGTAGCTTTCTGTCCTGTCTCCAAAACTGCTTTCTCAAGACGGCTTACCATTCCTTCCATATGTCTCCATGGATCTCTATTCCAAATTATTCCTGATCTCACAGCCATATATCCAATTCTTATAGCCCAGTTATGCATTTCCTCCATATGTCCATCTGATCCACTAAGGCCAGGAACAAACATCACTGGACTACCATCCCCTCTTGCTATCCCTTCGCCTCGATAAACAGGGTGAAAAGGAAGTAACCAAGCAGGATCTACAGGTATTATTTCGTACCATAGAGATCTTTGTCTCGAAGGAGGATTAAGGTCTACATGACCGTTCGGAGAAGGCCGAAAATCTTTTTCTGCTGGCGCGAACGCCATAAAATAAGTCCTTATTTATCTAATATACCTTTTAAGCTGCTTTGTCAATAGGAGTCTTAAGAACCGATGTTATTTTTTCAAAAACTTTTGGGTTCCTATAAAGATTCCTGTGTGGCCCATCAACTTCAATATCCATATTCGACCTTTTATCTCCTGAGCAATCCTTCCAATCAAAAGCTTCATCATCTCTGGTGTACATACAGATTAAATTATAGTCGAATGGCATCGAAGTTATTGGAATCGCACTTAGAAAACTATCATAAGATCTATTACCATTGATAATCGCTTTAGCTATCTCTTTGTATCTCCCTTTTGCAGCCTCAGCTATATGCCTTCTTATAGGAGTCCCAATAAGAATAACTCTTCGAATCTTTTCTGGCCGATACATTGCCGATACAAATACGTAAATTCCAGCAAGACTCAGTCCGATCATAGTAATTTCTCGTCCAGTTTCTTCGAAAACTTCATCAATTCTTGCAATAATTCTTAGAATATCTCCCCTGGGGTCCCTTATGTCTCCTTTTTCAATACCTGAATCAAAAGCAGGATGCCCCTGACTGTTAATCCAATCCCTCATACTTGCCATATTCATATCTGACCTTCCAACTGGGGGAACAACTATAATAGGATCGCCAGGAATGGGCGATTTTTCTTGAACTCCAACTGCTCCATTTTCTGAAAATAATACTCTTTTTGCGGTTTCTGCAGGATGAACCATTTTGAGAATCTATCATTATTATAGCCCAAAGTCAACAATCCAGCCAGTGGTATTTCAATTTGGGGAAAGCAAAGAGGAAGGGATTATTTGCTTGGGAATTGAGGGGGAGCTAAAACGGAGTTCTGAAACCGCCTGTTTCCTGTTTTCAAAATATTCCATTTTAATATCGTATTTTTCACCCTCTGCGAGTTCGATTGTTCCGGATTTTTCTGTAACCGATTGCTCATTCCAGTTATCTATAATAAGCTGGCCCCCTACCCAAAGTCTTACTCCGTCATCGGTGCTCGCATAGAAAGTATAGGTTTCAGAAAATTGCGAAAGTATTTTTCCGGTCCATCTTGCAGAAAATGTGTTGCTGCCAATTGATGGATCCGGCGAACCCGACCCCCAGTTGAAATTGATAGTAGGATCTATGCGGGAAACGGTTCTGCCGGTAAAATCTTTATTGTTGTAGTAAACCGCTGATAAGCCACTTGTTTCCGGCGGCAATGAAGGGATCGGGCTTGGAGTGGGCGTGGGAGTTGACGTGGGGGTTGGCGTTAAAGTTGGCGTAGGAGTTGGGGTTGGCGTCACGAAAGATTCACAATCTAGAGCTGCACAGGCATCAATCCGACCATATGTCCAATAATTTCCAGTTTTGGCTATTTTCTCAGCTGTTGATTCGATTTTATTTCTTACATCCTGATTATCAAAAGAAGAATTGTTTGCAAATACTAAACTTGAAAGAGCAGATACAAAGGGAGTTGCCATGGAAGTCCCTGATAAATATGCGTAATTGCCATTATAAGTAGAAAGAATAGAAACGCCCGGTGCTGCCAAATCAACCCACCATCCGTAGCTTGAGAAGCTTGCTTTATTATCAGACGAGTCTGTTGCCGCAACAGCAATTGAATTTGTATAGTAGGCAGGGTATAAAGCTCTTGTATTATTGCTATTTCCGGCTGCAGCGGCAATTACGACTCCTTTCCCCCATGCATAATTTACTGCATCTCTTAAGGTTGAGGAATCAAAATACCCTCCAAGACTAAGGTTTATGACCTTAGCACCATTATCAGCTGCCCAAATAATTCCATTTGCAATCCATGAATAGTATCCTGAACCGCTATTATCCAAAACCTTAACCGAAATTAATTTTGTATCATAGCCTAAAGAAGCAATCCCTATAGAATTATTCGTAGTTGCTGCCACAATTCCTGCAACATGCGTTCCATGTCCATCACCATCGACATCCGGGTCCCAGCTAAAATTCGCTCTTTTTACCACTTTTCCCGAAATGTCCGGGTGTGAGTCATCAATTCCCGTATCTAAGACTGCAACAGGAGCCAAATCTCCCCCATGAGTTTTATCCCATCCTCCTTCTGCTTTAATTTTGGGAAGTCCCCATTGGGATGAGTAATAAGGGTCATTTGGGATTTCTACCTTTTTGGCAACAAAGTCCGGTTCTGCATACTTTATTTTGCTACTTTTTTTTAGCTTACCTATTGTTTCTTTTACTTTGCTTTTCGGAACTTTTACCCTTTCCGCGTTTATCCTGCCCAGCTTTTTTTCTCTTTTTGCTCCGACTGAGAAAAGGACAGTATCTTTTTCTTTTTCAGAAATTTTATCTTGGAATCTAACCAAAACTTTATCGGAAGCAAATTCTTGAGTCTCTTGGGCTTGGGTAAAAATTATTTTAAAAGAGAGGATTAATCCTACAGTTAGGAGAAGAATAAGGAAAACTTTAGGAAGCCTACCCATTAAAAATAGATTATCAAATCATTCCCCAAAAGTCCAGCCAAAACCCTAATCCAGCCAGTGGCATTTTTTGTATTTTTTGCCACTTTCGCATCCTCCTTCGTTAAAACTTCGGCGGGACAAACCAGCCTATGGAATCGTGGGGTAGTGACACTTCTTCCATTTTTTTCCAGATCCACATGGGCAGGGGTCGTTGCGACCGAGCTTTTTGGGTTTGTTCGTTATTAGTTCTTCGTTATTCGGTTTACTAATTTTCGACTGCTTGTTACTTGTTTCCTGTTGCTTGTTACTTACTTCTCTTGTCCTTAACTCTTCCGAAACTGAAGTATCGCCTGCTGCCTCAAGATGAACATGCTCACGGACAGGTGTTTGGGGTATCTGAACTTGAATTTTATAAATTCTGTGAACTATCTCATCATCAACTGCAGCTATTAACTGCTCAAACATTCTAAATGCTTCATTCTTATATTCAACCAAGGGATCTCTCTGTCCGTACCCCCTAAGTCCTATTCCCTGCCTAAGATTTTCAACAGCATCCAAATGATCTACCCAAAGATTATCAATAACGGAAAGGGTTACAAATCTTTCAATTTGTCTTGCCAAATCCCCACCTAGTTCCTCTTCCCGTTTTGTGTAAATATCCTTTGCGAGTTTTACCAAAAATTCTGTCTTTCCGGGAGTTCCCGAAAACTGCATCATTTGACTTGCTATTTGCTTTTTTGAAGCATCATCAAAAGGAAGTATGGTTGAAAAGTCCTCAACAATTGCCTCATCCGAAGATTCCCCGTTCTCCAAAACCTCCTGAGTCTTCATTTCTACAAGAGTTGAAATTGCATTTTCAATTTTTTCCAAGGTTTCTTCTTTTAAGAACTCGCTGTCTTTACCTTGCACCTCTAAGATGTTTCGTCTTCTCTTGTAGATTATTTCCCTCTGTTTATTCAGAACATCATCGTATTCTACCAAATGCTTTCTTATATCAAAGTTAAACCGTTCAACCTTCCCTTGTGCCTGCTCAATTGCCCTTGATACAAGACCGTGCTGAAGAGGAACATCCTCGGGCATATTAAATCTTGTCATTATTCCTGCAATTGTATCCCCTCCAAAAAGCCTCATAATCTCATCATCGAGACCGACAAAGAAGAGAGATTTCCCGGGATCTCCTTGTCTTCCTGATCTTCCCCTAAGCTGGTTATCAATTCTTCTTGATTCATGCCTTTCGGTTCCTATTACATAAAGTCCTCCGAGTTTTACAATTTCATCATGTTTTTTTTCCCAGTCTTTCCATTCCCTTGAGTCTTTATCCTCTTTTCCATCCTTTCCTTTTGGAGTATCTCCTCCCAAGATAATATCAACACCTCTTCCTGCCATATTTGTTGCAACAGTTATTGCTCCTTTTGCTCCTGCTTTTGCGATAATTTCTGCTTCTCTTTCATGATTTTTGGCATTTAGAAGCTCATGTCTTATCCCTCGCCTCTTAAGCAGCTCGGAAATGATTTCATTTTTTTCAATAGACGTAGTTCCTACCAAGACCGGCTGTCCTTTCTTGTAAGCTTCTTCTATTTCGTTGGCAACTGCCGTAAGCTTGGCCCTTGCGGTTTTGTAAACGGAATCAGACAAATCCTTTCTTATCATTGGCTTATTTGTAGGTATAACAACAACATCAAGTTTATAAATCTTATGGAATTCTTCCGCCTCAGTTACTGCTGTTCCTGTCATTCCAGCCAATTTTTCATACATTCTGAAATAATTTTGAAGAGAAACGGTTGCCAGTATCTTTGACTCCTTTTGAACAGGGACCCCCTCTTTTGCCTCAATTGCCTGATGAAGACCCTCCGAAAGTCTTCTTCCCTCCATGAGTCTTCCTGTAAACTCATCGACTAAGATTACCTGATTCTCTTTGACTATATAGTCCTTTTCTTTTTGAAATAATGTCCTTGCTTTAAGAGCTGCTTCCAAGTGATAAACAATGTCAAAATCCTTCTCATAAACGTTTGATATCCCGTAAAGTTTCTCAATTTTTCCAATTCCGTGATCCGTAAGATGAGCGGTTCGCAATTTTTCATCAACTTTATAATCCATATCCTGTGTTAATTTCTCAACCAATTTTGCATATTCGTAGTACCTTTGAGCAGGAGCCTCATCGGGAGCAGAAATTATATGAGGAGTTCTTGCTTCATCAATGAGAACTGAGTCAACCTCATCAACAATTGCATAAAAATGTCCTTTTTGAACAACATCTTCTATGCTCTGTACCATATTATCCCGAAGATAATCAAATCCGAATTCAGAATTGATTCCATAAACAATATCTGCATTATAAGCCTCTCTTCGGCTTATGGACTTAAGATGAGAAAGTCTAAAATCCCAAGCCTTAGGATCCAAATGCTTAGGATCGTAGACAAAAGACTCTTCATTAATAATCGATGAAACCGAAAGGCCGAGAAGATTAAATATCGGACCCATCCATCCGCAATCACGTCTTGCCAAATAATCATTGACTGTTACTAAATGAACATTTTTCCCGGTCAGGCTATTGAGGTACAGCGCAGGAACAGCAGATAGGGTTTTTCCTTCTCCAGTTTTCTGCTCGGCAATTCTACCATGCGCAAGAACAGTTCCTGCCATAAGCTGGACATCAAAATGTCTCTGTCCGATTGTTCTTCTTGCGGCTTCCCGAACAAGTGCAAAGGCCTCTGGAAGTATTAAATCCAAAGATTCTCCATCTGAAACTCTTTGTTTAAATTTTTGAGTTTCCTTGGCAAAGTTTTCGTCCTTTAATTTTTTAACCTTTTCTTCCAAAGAATTTATTTCGGAGATAATAGGCTTTAACTTGTCAATTTCTTTTTCGTTGGAATTAAAAATTTTGGTGAATATTGAAACCATAGTCTATATATTCTAGCACAGGCTGAGGCTCATGAAAAACCCCACCAGACTTATTTTTCAAAATATGGCAGGGTTTTACCAACTGATCAATTGGTAATGTTCCAAATTACTTACCAATTTAAAATTTATCTCTTTCCTTTCTTCTTTCTTTTCTTTGCCATTTATGAAATCACCCCCTTCACGTTTAAAAATTTTGACAAAAATTTTAGCATTTTTATGTTGAATAATTTAAAAAAATTTGTCAAGTAATTTACCCTGCTTCAAAAGTAGGAATTTAGACTACCAATAAAGCAAAAATCACGATGCTATTTTTGGGGTTTTATTGAAGTTTTTCCCATATATTTTTGCAAAACTTTTGGTACAAGAATACTTCCATCTTTTTGCTGATAGTTTTCAAGAATCGCAATAATTGTTCTGCCAATTGCAAACGCGGTACCATTTAAAATATGTACAAAGCTCCTTTCATTCCCAGCCTGGTACTTAATATTAAGTCTTCTTGCCTGAAAATCAGTGGTTGTTGAAATAGAATGGGTTTCTCTATATTTATTTTGTGAGGGCATCCATATTTCTATATCAATAGTTTCTGCTGAGGGAAATGCCAAGTCCTGCGTTGCAAGTCTTACGAGTTGATATGGTAAACCTAAATCCGCAACCAATTTTTCCGCTGTTTCTAAAAGTTTCTTTCTTTCAATCTCATCATCCTTCGGCCGAACAAAAGAAACCATCTCAAGCTTATCAAATTGATGAACCCTGAAAATCCCTCTCGTATCTTTTCCGTAACTCCCTGCTTCTCTTCTAAAAGACGAGGAAAAAACCAGATATCTTTTTGGCAAATCTTTAATATTAAAAACTTCATCTTTATGCATCGGCACTACTGCATGCTCTCCTGTCCCCACAAGATAAAGATCTACATTTTTTTCTTTTTTGCTTTCCGAAAGTTCGAAATCTCTGACAAAATAATAATTTTCATTTCCTCCCAGCTGCCAATAGCCAAGACCTTCTGTTATATCGCTTTTTAAAAGAACTGGAGGCACAATAGGGATAAAATTTTCGGGCAGAAGTTTTTCCAAAACAAATTGGATGAGAGCAAACTCGAGAAGCGCAGCATCTCCTTTGAGAAAACCAAATCTTGTTCCTGAAACTTTTGCCGCTCTTTTTGTATCGATAATACCTAAGTTTTCTCCAAGTTCTAAATGATCTTTTGGAGCAAAACTAAACTTTGGAGGCGAACCTTCTGTTTTGATAACTTCATTTTTGGAAGCGTCACCGACCGGAACCTTATGAAGCACTATGTTTGGAAGCTGTAATAAAAGCTCCTCGAGATTTCTTTCTGATATTCTTAATCTTTCCTCTTGTTTTCTTAACTCTTCTTTAATCTTTCTCCCTTTTTTAATATCTTTTTCCGAAGCAGCTTTATTTCTTTCTTCTCGTAGTTTTTGAACAGAGGTAGATAGTTCTTTAACTTCTGTATCAAGTTTTAGAATATGGTCCGTATCAATATCAACCCCGCGGTCTTTAATTTTTTTCTTGATTTCCTGAGGGTTTTCTCTAATTAATTTGATATCAATCATTCTTAAATCTTAAATCTAAATTCCCAATTCCTTCTTGATAATTGGCTTTAACTTAGTTATCGCTTTATACCTGTGATTATACAGCTTTTCTTCTTTTTCTGAAAGATCGAACTCATGATAATATTTTTCTATCTTTGGAAGATAAAAAAAAGATCTGTAAGGGTAGCCTGTCAAAATTTTAAGAAGTGGTTTTTCTGCGATTTTTCCTTCAACTTCGCCTTTTTCACTAAAAACTTTTCCATTTGGCAAAGCAAAAGAAACTACGGTTCTGAAAAATGCCCGGCGGTTATTTTTCGGAAGATTTTGGGAGACTTTTATCATACGGGCAATAATCTTTTCATCTGTTGCTCCGCGTCCTGCCCATCTCCTGCTTTTGACACCTGGCGCGCCGCCCAGAGCATCAATTTCGATTCCTCCATCATCTGCAATCGAAGGTAGTCCTGATTTTCTTGCGTAAAAAATTGCTTTATTCCGGGAATTTTCCTCGTATGTTTCCCCTGTTTCCTCAAAATCATCCTCAATGCCGACATCTTTTAAGGAAACTATTTTAATATTGAGATTTTTAAGAAATTTTGAGATCTCTCTAAGCTTCCCCTGATTTCTGGTCGCAATAAGAACTTTTCTCATCAGAAGTTTTATAAAGAAGAAACGTCCTGGAATCTTTTTTGGGCAAATTCTTTATACTCAAGTATCAGCCAGGCTGCCTTGGGACCTGAGTCTTTACCAATCAGAGAAAGATAAATAGCCAGAAATGCTTCTTTTGAAGAAAGACCCTCTTCTTTGGCAAGCGTATAAAGTTTCTCCTGAAAATCTTCTCCCTCCCATTTTTTATCAAGCTCTTGAATAATCTTTTTAAGATATTCTTTTTGTTTTTTGTTTAATTTCTCAACTTCAATGGGGATTTTTTGCGCAATTTCAAACTTTGCCGAATCCGGAGCATATCTTTCAAGCCAGACCTTTGCATATTTTGCCCATTCTTCGAGTTTTTCCTCCCTAATTCTGTCCGCAAGATTGGGCATCTGAACCCACTGCACAAGGACAGAAAATCTTCTTTTGGGAGGTTTTCCAAGTTTACCAACTTGGGACAGTTCGAAAATTCTGGCAAGATCCCGGTCTGTTTTTTTTCCGCCAGAGGCGGATCGGCCTTTGGCCGAAAAATATGCATCGGATGCTTCCTGATAATCATCAAAAAGCTTGGGAATTGTATCAGCGGATGGATCAAAATTTATTGCCTGATTAATTCGGGTTTTAACCATAAGAAATCTCAAAATCTCCGCAGGCAAAATTTCAAGCATCTCAGAAGAAGATGTACCCCGGCCTTTTGAAGAAGACATCTTTTTTCCTCCTACAAGAAAGAACTCATAGGGCAAGGGGTATGGTATCGGATAATTTATAACTTTCTGGCAGATAAGAGAGGCGATGTCATGGGATCCTCCCCGGCTCATGTGATCCTTCCCTGCTCCTTCAACCGTGACGCCAATTACTTTCCATTTACATGCCCATTCAACTTTCCAGACAAGTTTACCTGTTATACCGTTTCTATTGCTAAAAGGGCTTGTCTTGCCTTCAAATCCGCATCCCTTCGTCCAAGGCACTCCATCAACTCTGCATTTAAAATAAACAAATTCGCCATCCCATTTATTTACTTTGGTTGTTGAAGCCTTTCCGCAATTTGGACAGTACACTTGAAACGGATACCAATCGTCTGAAAGTTTCTTTTTGTAAACCTTAGAATAAATGTCTCTTATAATATCTGCTTTATCGAGGCATTCTTTAATAACCGTGTTCAGCTTTCCGCTCATATATAAATCTGTCGACCATAGGATCTCGGGACTACACCCTATTGCCTCAAATACTTTTATAAAGTCTTTTGCAAAGTAATCTGCGTAGTTCTCGAATCCCTCCTCGGGAGACGGGATTTTGTAAAGGGGCATACCTAAATATTTTTCAAATTTTTCCTTGGGAAGATAAACGGGCAAATCATCCATGGGATCGTGATTGTCAAAAATATAAGTATATTTTGCTTTTATCTTCTGATCCAAAAGCGCTTTATAAACAAGGTCCTGGATGACAACCCCACGCAAAGCCCCTACATGGATCTTTCCAGACGGGGTTTTCATATCATCGACCCATTCAAGAGGAAGTTTTCTTTTTTTTAAATCATGTGCAACTCTATCCGCCCAAAACATAGAATTATTATACATTCAATAAAGAGAAATTGCAGTATAAAGAGAGGTTTCAGCTATGGTTCTCCCAAAGCATTACTATCCCGTAATTTCGGCTTTGTTCATCTGGCTCAAAATCAGGGATGATTTTGACAACATGCAAACCTTGTCTATCATAAAATCTTATCTCAGGATCATATATGTCGCCTTTTTCATTTTTCTTTTTTAAATAATCTTCAACAGTTATATCCCCATTATGCTTACAATAAGCATCGTATCCCGGAATTCTTGCTCCTAAAAAAAGGTATTTTAGACCTAGTTTTTCTGCTAATTCTATTTGAGATTGTATCAACATGCCACCAATTCCTTTACCTTGACTATCCGCTGATACACCAACTGACACCACATATAATGCATTTCCAGATGGATTATGGGTTTTTTTAATCATTCCATTGCCAGTTATCTCATCCCATGTTTTTTGAGATGATGGATCGTAAGTTGTTATTTGGGATGTAGAAACACCCTTAATTTTCTCATTAATTTTTACAGTCAAAAAACCTTGAGGGAAAATCCTTAAACGTGATTTAAATTTCTCTCTTGATGCTTGAAGTTCCGGGGGCCAAGAATTTTTTTCTACGTTTAAAATTTGATCCAAGAAATTTTCTTGTTGATTGCTCGGAGTACTTACAGCTGACTCAATTTCCATTGTTTTTATTGATCTTATTTATCCTCTAGAATACCCCAAACATTTCCTTCTAAATAAGTGGCTCCATTTCTTCCGACAACCCAAATACCAGTCTGCCCACATCTCCATACGTCTGGGCGCATTTTTCTCCATTTCTCAGGAAAATATGTTCTCCTATACTCCTCAAATTCCTCCATGGAAACATCAGGTACCATCATTGCAAAATCATCAACTCTTAGAACATCCATCCCATTTCTGGTTAGAGCACGTAACCAAGCATCTTGAGGCAGTCTATCTGGTCTTTTAAGATGAGAGTATGTAGTGAAATTTGCCCGAGGATTATCGTGACTATAGTCCCCGAATTGACTGGGTCTAAAGGAACCCATTATATGTTTAATGCCTAGGGTTTCCCTAAGAGTCTTGACTGCAGTTATTATGTCTCCTGTAAGTCCTTGTCCTTGAAACTCAGGATGTATGTTTATCGACATCATAGCAACGGCATTACCGTTAGGATCGTAAGTTTCTTCATAAGTAGAGGGATACCCAGCGAGCTCATCCCAAGTTGGTAGATTGTCCGGATTTCCATCATAATTAAATCTGTTAAGAGATATGCTTGCTATTGGACGCTTTCCTTTCCAGATAGCAATCTGGCCTTCAGGAAATACTACTGCCCGCTTTGCTAAAGTTTCTGGGGATGCTCTCAGCCATGGTGCCCAATTGGGCACTTCTAGTTCTTGATAGATTCTTGCTGCTTCTTCCGGTTTGTAAGTTCTTAGTTCAAACCCATTTGACCCATCTTCTCTGGAAGATAAGCTTGGACCCGCATGCGGTAGTTCAGACATTGATCTCATTTTAGCATTTTTAAAAAAATAAAACTACTTAGGAGGGGTTAGTGGATTGAGACGATTGAATATACTAGTTTTCCTGCGGGGGCCTCTACCTCAACTTTTTCTCCTACTTTTCTTCCCATAAGAGCCTTTCCAAGTGGTGACTCATGGGAAATTTTTTTTTCCTTAGGATCTGCTTCCCATTCTCCAACTACTTTGAACACTTCTTTTTTGCCTTTAATATGAAGCTTAACAGTTGATCCAAGTTTTATTACACTATTTCTTGCAGTCCTTCCTCCGCCATTTATCACAACAGCCTGTTTTAAAAGCTCTTCAAGCTCATCAAGTCTTCCATCTATGAAAGACAGTTCTTCTCTGGCCGCTGCGTATTCTGCATTCTCCGAAAGATCTCCAAGATCTCTTGCCTGAGAAACACGAGACAAGACATCCGGTCTTTTGATCTTTGAGAGTTCTTCGTGTTCTTTTTTAAGTTCTGCAAGACCTTCGCGGGTCAAATAGATTTTTTTATCACCATTGTGCATAGGCTTATTAAAAATAAAATCCCTCGGGTTGGTTTGTCAATCTGAGGGATGATATCAACGGTGAAATATTATACGAAAATTTTTGCTTTGTCAATAACCTAGAGTTTTAAATTTAGACACAATTTGGCTGATTTCAGCTTTGATGTTTTCATCTACCATAATTTTTGCAATTCCCTCTGCGGGCTGTCCGTAGAATATTAAACTTTCAAGCGGAAGGGATAGAACCAGAGGGACAACAGAAAGGTCTTCCTCTCCGTCAATTTTGATTATGGTTTTTTCATTAAACTCCAATGCTTCTGATACTGCTTTCCATAGCTTTGGAGCTAAAGTTCCAGGAGGGTTTTTGACTCTGAGAATTTTCTCACTGCCTGAAAATCCCAGTTCTTTGATGTTTGAAAATTTTTCTTTCCTTGCAACCTTGAAATCGACAACAGAAATATCTGGCTTAATATTAAATTTATTAAATATTTGCGAAGTCACATCTCCTACCGAAATTATTAAATCCCCTCTAAAAATTTTTATATTCCCAGGATCCTTTATAATTTCTCCCCATGGTTTTTGAAATGCTTCTCTTAAATTTTGGGGAAGATAAAGAGTTCTTCTTAACCAAATTTTCTTAATATAGGGCTTGCCTTCTCTATCAATCTCTCCCACTCTAATTCTAAAAGAAGAGATAGGAATTCCGTCCTCTGCCAGAACAGGCTTAAGCTCTACTACCTCAAGTCTCGGCAGTCTTCTTTTTACCCTTTCTTCATTTATTTTTTCCGCGGCTTTTCTTGTAAAATTTGAAACGACAATAATATTAGCATTAAAATTTTTATCCAGTGTCGGTCCAAATATGTCATCAATTTTTACTATTTCAAACTTCCCTTTTGCATTTTTTTCTAAAAATCTTTTGACACTTTTCTTTCTAGTTGTAAATAATTCAATCGATTTTAAATTTTGAATTCCAATTTTGAATTTTTTAATGTACCCATCCGAAGTTACACCTACGATTAGTCTTTCTGAAATAGATAAGCCATACTCTAGAAATTTTTGGTGTCCCTTGTGGAAGTGATCAAATGTGCCTCCCAAGACCCCGATTCTAGTTTTTTTGAGGAAATAAACCATGTTTTATTAGTTTACCATTGTAAGTCAACATAGTTCTTGTTCTATAGTCTCTGGGATGGAATGCCAAAAAATGATCCCTTACGGTTTCGGTTGTTCTATTTCTTTTTATGAAAAAGGATTGAGGCCATTTAAAGATATTCTCCAAAACAGATACAGGAAGAGGTATTTTGGCTCGCCCTTCAAACTTTCTGTTTTTTACATCCTCAAGAATATTTGGCAAGTGTTTTTTAATCCACAGATTCGAATTTATAAATCTGCTGTATGTCTGCCCCCGCTCTATTATCGGCAACACTTGAGCTATCTCATGGGCGGTATATAAATCCTGCTTTGCTTTGGAAAACTTAAGAGAACTTTCATCAATTATCATATTCAGGCAAAACTTATTTTTTATATCTTTCCCTCCTCTTCTCCGGTGAACACCAAGAAACTTTAGTAGAAGAATTACAAAAAATCTTGAAGCCCAAACTGTATTTTTTCTGGCAATTATAAAAAGATCAATATCATCATTTTTCGAAGCATTAAGCACAGAAAGACTTCCGCTTATTCCCACAAACAAGACTGTAGGAACCAGAAAAATTTTTTTAATTATTTTTTTTGCATATTCTATTTTTTGTAGGCTTTCTTTTTCCCTCTCTATTCTACGTATAACACTCTTTCTCTTCCCTTTAAGGAAGAGCATGTCTTTTTCGTGCTCAACGACAGAATTTATTTCTTTGACTTTTTTTATAAAACTTTTCTTTTTGATTTTTTTGTCAGCATGGAGAAACTTCCAAATTTCCCCTTCTGAAAGCGGGTAATCAAATATATCACTATAAATAAGGGTCTCTAAAATGGCTTTTTTGCTACTGTCCATACTGGCTTAGTATTTGAGAAACTCCTTCAGAAAGAGTAGATATAGCAGTCTCTGCCGATGTATTTTCTGAATTTATAGAACGGACTGCATTCCCCAAATATACATTCATCCTGGAATTAAGTCCATCATCATATGTATCTGATGCAAAAAATGAGGAATCAGCCCTTTTTGCCTGAGAAACAAAGGGATACGCAACCGACCCCTTAAGTTTTCCCAAAAGATTAATTCTTGGGTATGGTTCTCCGAAGAGTCTTGTCTTTGATTCGATTGTAAATAATTTTTCCTGTGTCTCCTCTGATGTTAAAAATTTGAGGAAAAGGAAAGCCTCCTTCTGATATTTTGTCTTTGATGAAACACCCGAGGCCCAATAACTTGCAATAGTAATATCTCTGTTCTCTATTTTTGGGACGGGGTGAATGTCAAACTTAAAATCAGGATTAATTGATTTTATTATAAAATAATCCCAAGAGTATCCAAAATACATTGCAAGTTCCCCTTTTGCGAAAGCAAGCATTGATTGCTCCAACGTACTATCCCAAACTTTTTGATCCCCTTTTGCAAAAGATGTATAAAACTCAAGAGCATCGCTTGCTTTTCTTGATGTTGAAGAAAGATTCCTTATATTTGCCCCGTTTTGGACAAAGAGCATGGAAATTATATCAGGAGCATGATTTATATTATCAAAAGTTCCAAGAGATGCTCCCGCAGTTTTAATTCTTCCTGCCTCATCCACAACAGTAAGCTGTCGCGAAATATTTATAAAATCCTGCCAGTTGTCAGGAACCTTTACTCCGGCCGACTCAAAAATTTCTCTATTGGTATAAAGAGAAAGAGTATCAATTTCCGTTGGAATTCCATAAATTGCTGCATTCTTCTCCAGGTCTTTTTTTGCAACAGGATAAAAAGAGGACTCAAAATCTTTTTTGGAAATAACATTGTCAGGAACAGGCAAAAGAACATCGGAAAACATAGGAAGCCACGTGTTATGGAATAGAAAAACATCAGGTCCTGTTCCATTTTGAATCCGTGTAGTCAGTTTTTCCCGATATTGTTTTATGTCTTGTTTTGTATAATTTACCTTTATGTTGGGATATTTTTTATTGAAGTCGTCAATAACAGGTTTTAAGATATTTTGATCCTCCCACAAGCCCCAATATGATATTTCAGCGTTTTTCTCTTTCCCTTTGCTAAGAAAGGGAACGACAACTCCAAAAAAAATAATTAAAACAAGAATGATAACAATGGCCCCAACAGCTATTTTTATAATGGTGGGGAAAGAGGTGGAAAATCTTGACAGAGAACCTTCTTCAGGAGGCGGTGGGGGCGGTGAGGATGCCTCAGGGGCAGGGGATGGTGAGGATGAGGGCGGAAAAACAGGTTGAGAACTTGGCTGTTGAGAAGGGCTTTCCGGTGGAGGATTTCCTTGATTAGACAAGGGGGGAGACTGGGAAACAGCCTGGTCTTGGGACTGCGGATTCTGAAAAAGGGTATTCTCCTCCATATTTATAGTATAATACCAAAAAGAAACCATAAGCAATGAAGCTTCCCAAAATTAAACCTAAGACCCTAAAAAAGATTACAAAAATAGGAAAAATAACATTTTGGTTCTCGGTAGGCGCTTTTATAGGCTTGTTTTTGTTTGTAAGCTTCACTTTTGTAATTTTTCAAACCCTTCATAAAGACGTTATATATCCTGGGATAATGGTAAACGGAATTGATTTTGGTGGAAAAAAAGAGGCCGATGTAGAAAATTATTTTCTTAAGAAGAATGAAAAAATAAAAGATACAAAATTTACTTTCATAAGCTCTGAGGAGGTCGCCACAATTTCTGCAAAAGAACTTAACTTAGGATATAATGGAAAACTTTTGGGGAAACAAGCATTTAGCATAGGTCGCTCAGGCAGCACAATAACAAATATAAGCATAGTTTTCCAGGCTTTTTTATACGGAGTAAATCTTCCTGCTTCCTATCGATATTCGGAAGAAAAACTTCTAATCTTTCTTTCTCCTGTGATAGAAGCCGTTAAGAAAGATCCCATAGATTCTTTGTTTACATTTACAAACGGGAGAGTTACCGAATTTAAACCCTCAAGGCAGGGGCAGAAGGTTGACATCGAGGAACTTAAAGGTCAAATAAATTCCAAAATTTTATCGGTTGTAAATTCTCAAAAGCCGCAGGAAATTACAATAAACATACCGATAAAAGTAATAGAGCCTAAAATAACCACCGAAAAGGCAAACAATTTAGGGATCTCGGAACTTGTAGGACAGGGGTCTTCTCTTTTCCAGGGTTCAATTCAAGGAAGAATACATAATATAACTCTGGCTGCCGCAAGACTTAATGGTCTTTTAGTCGCCCCTTCGGAAACTTTCTCATTCAATAAAGCCCTGGGTGATGTCTCTGCGTTCACGGGCTATCAGCAGGCATACATTATAAAAGACGGAAAAACAATATTGGGTGACGGAGGAGGAGTTTGTCAAGTTTCAACAACTCTCTTCAGAGCCATCTTAAATGCAGGTCTTCCTGTAATCGAAAGGAATCCTCATTCTTATCGAGTAGGTTATTATGAGCAGGACTCTCCCCCGGGCCTGGATGCAACTGTTTATGCACCAAGCGTTGATCTAAAATTCAAAAATGACACAGAAAATTATATTCTTATTCAAGCTTTCGTAAATCCAAATATTTTGGGTCTTACTTTTGAGCTTTATGGGACAAAAGATACAAGAGTGGTAACGTTGGGAAAACCCGTTATAACAAGTCGGACTCCTGCCCCTGCCGACTTATATCAAGATGACCCCACGCTTGCCAAAGGGCAGATAAAACAGGTTGATTTCTCAGCGCCCGGCGCACAGGTTTATTTTACAAGACAGGTAGTAAAAGATGGGAAAACAATAATATCCGATAAGTTCTCTTCCTCATATAGACCCTGGCAGGCAGTTTTCCTTCGCGGAACCAAAGAGAATTAAACCAATTTGAAATTTAAAATTTGAAGTTTTCAATGAAAATTAAAAATTGAAAATTTAAAATTAACAGATATGATTGTTAAAGTAGCAGAAGCTATCAAAATTAGCAAAATACATAGAAACAAAGGTAAAAAGATCGTTTTGGCTGGTGGTTGTTTTGACATAATTCATTTAGGTCATATTCGGTTTCTTAAAAATGCAAAAAAACTGGGGGGAGTTCTTTTTGTCCTTTTGGAAAGTGATGATACTGTAGGAAAACTTAAGGGAAGAAATCGACCGATAAATAATCAAAAAGAAAGAGCAGAGGTTCTATCTACGATTAAATACGTTGATTATGTGGTGCTCATAAAAAGAATGAAAACTGATAAAGAATATGATAAACTTATAGCCTTACTTAAGCCTGATTTTTTGGCGGCAACAGAGGGTGATCCAGGAATCAGCCATAAAATGCGGCAGGCAAAACTTACAGAAGCAAAAGTAAGAACAGTAACAAGAAAATTGAAAAACAAATCAACAACTAGGCTAATCAAAAATTATTAATATGATAAAGGTAGGTCTTGGGCTTTTAGCTATTCTTCTTACCGCATTTTTGGGAGCTGGTATTTGGTTTTCCAAAAAATCCCCCACCGCAACGATAAACAAACAGGTTTTCAAAATAGAAGTTGCAAGTTCCTCAAAGGACAAACAAATAGGACTTTCAAAATATTCAAAAATAAATAATGATTTTGCAATGCTATTCCCTTTTGAAAAGCCGGATTATTATTCTTTCTGGATGAAAGAAGTGCAATTTCCAATTGACATAATTTTTATAAAGGATAATAAAATAGTAACAATTTACCGAAATGTTCAGCCCTCCAAAAATAATCTTATTATCTATAAACCTAAAACTCCGTCAAATAAGGTTATTGAAATAAATGCAGGGCTTTCTCAAAAGTATAGTTTCAAAGAGGGTAACCAAATAGAACTTAAGAATATCTAAGATGCTAATTCTGGGAATTGAGACTTCTTGCGATGAAACCGGAGCAGCATTAATAGAAGCTACTGATAAAAATAAAAAAGTAAAACTTATATCAAATAAGCTTGCTTCCTCTTTAAATCTTCATAAAAAAACCGGCGGAATAATTCCCGAAATTGCGGCAAGAGAACAAGTAAAATACATCATCCCCGTCATCAATAGAGCAATTGAACAATGTAACAATTTAACAATTGATGATGTTGACGCTATCGCAGTAACAATAGGCCCAGGCCTTATAGGATCTCTCTTGGTAGGGGTTGAAACAGCAAGAACATTCTCTTACATTTGGAAAAAACCCATTATTCCTGTTAATCATCTTATCGGACACATATACGCCAATTTCATTAGCGAAATTCATAATTCAGAATTCATAATTCATAATTCTGCTGCCGATGTTCAGTTTCCAACCATAGCTTTAATTGTGTCTGGAGGCCATACAGATTTAGTCTTAATAAATAATCACGGCAGCATTAAATGGCTTGGAGGGACGCGGGATGATGCGGCAGGTGAGGCGTTTGATAAGATAGGGAGACTTCTTGGACTTCCCTATCCCGGAGGGCCTTCAATTGAAAAAGAAGCGGCAAAAGGAGATCCAAAAAAGTTTAATTTCCCAAGACCTCTTATGTATAATCGAGATTTTTCCGCCAAAGGCGGACCAGCCTCTGGCTGGGATTTTTCTTTCTCGGGACTTAAGACTGCAGTATTTAGGGAGATATCAAGATATAAAGATATTAAGATATTAAGTGAACAGACAATTGCTGACATTTCTGCATCTTTGCAGGAAGCGATTGTAGATGTTTTAGTTTATAAAACTTTAAAAGCTGCGCAAAGATATAAAGTAAAATCTATTCTTTTAGGAGGTGGCGTCGCCGCAAACAGCAAATTGCGAGAGCAATTTGAATTGAAAATTGAAAATTTAGAATTGAAAATTCCGTTTTTCGTCCCCGAAAAACGGTTGTGTACCGACAACGCCGCCATGATCGCCACCGCTGCATTTTACAATTATAAACCCATTCCCTGGAAAAAAATTACCGCGAATCCTGAGTTATACTTTTATTGAAGAGAGTTTATCCTTTGAAGCTTTAGCGAAGGAGGACCAACCCCGAACTATACTTTTATTAAATATAAATAAATTTTTGTGGTAAAATAGGGAGATGCCAAACGAACTGTCCATAATTGCCGCTGTTGTTGTAGGCTTTGCAATTATTTTTTATTTTTTAAATAAAAAGTTTTCTGAACTTAAAAAACCGCAGGAAAACGAAACTCTTTTGGAGTGGCTTAAAACAATGCAGTCTTCTTTGGAGTCCACAAATAAAACTTTAAACGAGGCTCTAACAAAAAGTTCCTCAAATATGGTTAAAACTCTTCAGGAAAACTCAAAGCAATTGAACGAAAGATTGGATAAAGCAGCAGCTGTTATAAGAGACGTAGGAAAAGAGGTAGGACAAATGAGTGAAATAGGAAGAAACATGCAGGAACTTCAGGATTTTCTCAAAAGCCCAAAGCTTAGGGGAAATATCGGAGAGCAAGTTTTAAAAGACTTAATTTCACAGATGTTCCCTAGAAACAGTTTCCATCTTCAGTATCAATTTAGATCCGGCGAAAAAGTTGATGCGGCTATCAAAACAGATGCGGGAATTTTGTCTATAGATTCTAAATTCCCAATGGAAAATTTTCAGCGAATGGTAAAATCAAAAGACGAAAAACAAAAAGAGGAAGCCCAAAAAGAATTTGTAAGAGATGTTAAAAAACATATAGATGCAATTTCTAAAAAGTATATCCTTCCCGATGAGGGAACTATGGATTTTGCTTTAATGTATGTACCAAGCGAGTCTGTTTTTTATGAGCTCATAAATATGTCTGACATTATTGACTATGCAAGAAAATCAAGAGTTTATGTTGTTTCCCCGAATACTCTTTATGTACATCTTCAGACGATTCTTCTTTCTTTTGAAGGCAAAAAAATAGAGGCAAGATCCCGCCAGGTTTTAAGACTTCTTCGTGCGCTTCAGATTGACTATGATAAAGTACAGGAAAACATGGGAGTTTTGGGTAAACATATAAATAATGCATCTTCTCAATTTTCAAACGTGACGAGTGGCTTTTTGCAACTAGGAAATAAAATTCAGTCTGCCGGATCTCTGGAAGAAGGAACAGTAAGGAAATTAGATAAATTGACGAGCAAGGGAGGTGAGACACTAGATGAATAACAAAACTTTGATAGGAATAATTGTAGTATTGGTTATAATAGGAGGAGCGTTATTGTTTACTGGGAATAAATCAACTCAACCAACAGAGACAACTACCCAACAGGGAACTCCTGCGCAGAACACAACCAACCAAGGCACAACAGGAGGAATTGTTCCCAAGGAAACCATTACAAATGTGGCTGTAACAAGCTCTGGATTTGAACCTAAAACTGTAACTGTAAAGATTGGGACAAGGGTTATTTGGCTTAACAATAGCGGTGCGGATGCTACTGTTAATTCCGCTGTTCATCCCACCCATCAAATCTATCCGCCTCTAAACCTTGGACAATTTCCTGATGGGTCGTCTGTTCAGTTGGTCTTTGACAAAGCCGGCACTTACAAATATCATGACCACCTTCATCCGGAAAGAACGGGAACAGTAGTTGTCCAGTAGTTTTAAAATAACTGGCGAGAGTAAGGGGGTGATAATGGTATGTGTTATAACTGCGGATGTGGTATGACCGACAATGATATGGGTAAAGGCAAACTTGCCCAAGGAGGCGGTTCTCTCACAGAGGATGACTTTAACCATATGGCAGAGAAATGGGACATGAGCGTTGAGGATGCTAAGAATAATACTTATCAGCTTCTTAAAAGACAGCTTGAGAAAGATAAAAGCTAGGCTCTGTGATAAAATACCTCGTAATATATGAACGGAGAAAAAACTCTCAATAAGCAACAGCTTGAAGCTGTTAAATACGGTAGTGGACCTCTTTTGATAATTGCAGGAGCAGGAACCGGAAAGACTACGGTTATAACAGAAAGAATAAAACATCTTATTCTTAAAAAAAACGTTGCTCCATCTGAAATTTTGGCTCTTACTTTTACAGAAAAGGCGTCAAGAGAAATGGAAGAACGGGTAGATATGGCTCTCCCCTATGGCTTCACCCAAATGTGGATTTCCACTTTCCATTCTTTTTGTGATAGGATTCTTCGCGCAGAAGCTCTTTCAATCGGACTTAATCCCTCTTTTACTCTCCTTTCCGAAGCACAGTCCATTCTTTTTCTTAGGAAAAATTTTTTTTTATTTGATCTTGATTACTTCAGGCCCCTTGGCAACCCTGATAAGTTTTTAAGCGGTATGCTTTCGCATTTCTCAAGACTTAAAGATGAGGATATAACATGGGAACAATACCTTTCGTATGCACGGGGCCTAAAAATAAAAAATAAAGAAGAAATTAAGAAAACATTAGAGCTTGCAAGGGCATATAAAATTTATGAGGAACTCAAAATAAAAGAGGGTGTGATGGATTTTGCCGATCTTATAACAAACACTTTAAAACTCCTAAGAACAAGAAAAACGATTCTTAAAAATTATCAAGATCAATTCAGGTATATTTTGGTGGACGAATTCCAAGATACGAATTTTGCACAAAACGAATTGGCAATTCTTTTATCAGGAGAGAGAAAAAATATAACAGTAGTTGGAGATGACGATCAGGCAATCTATAGATGGCGAGGGGCTGCGATTGCCAACATTATTCAGTTTCGAAAATATTTTCCAAAAGCAAAGGTCATAACACTTACCAAAAACTACAGATCAACAGAGGAGATTCTCAACTCATCCTATAAACTCATTCAAAACAACAATCCGGACAGACTTGAAGTTAAGGAAAAGATAAACAAAAAACTCACTTCAGAAAGGAAAGTACGAGGAGATAAAGTTGAGTTTATATTTGAGAATAGAGTCGAGGAGGAAACAGACTCAGTAGCAAAAAAAATAAAAGAATTAGTTGCCAAAAAAAATCTTTTGTACAAAGATATAGCAATTCTGGTACGGGCCAATAGCCACTCACAACCCTTTACAAGAGCACTGGAGCGAGCAAATATCCCCTATCAATTCCTAGGACCAGGACAGCTCTTCCATCAGGATGAAATTAAGAATCTTATCGCATATCTTAAGGTTCTTTATAATTTTGAAGACTCCGTCTCTTTATACAGAGTTTTAAATATGCCGATCTTTGAACTTGAGGGAAGAGACATTGCGGCTATTTTAAACTTTGCGAGAAGAAAAAATCTTACTCTTTTTGAAGCTTTAGAAAATATTGACCAAGTTTTTCTAAAAGACGAGGAAAAGGACAAAATTAAAAATATAGAAAAAATGATTAAACGCCACCTCAAATTGGTACCCAAAGAAACTGCGGGTCAAGTCCTGTACTATTTCATGAAGGACTCGGGTCTTCTTAAGAAATTTTCGGCAGTCAAATTGACCCGGGAGGAAAAGGAATATCAAAATATCGCAAAATTTTTTGATAAGCTCAAAACTTTTGAAGCGGGGAATCCCGATGCTTCTGTTTTTGCTATTGTTGATTGGATTGATCTTTCTCTTGCGATGGGCGAAGGACCCCTTGCGCAAGACCTAGACTGGAGCGAGAATGATGCTGTAAATATACTGACAGTCCATTCCAGTAAGGGTCTTGAATTTAAAACTGTCTTTCTGGTAAATCTTGTTGTCGGCCGATTCCCTACAAGAGACCGGTCCGAACAAATTCCTATACCTTCGGATCTTATAAAAGAGGTGCTTCCTGAAGGAGACTACCATCTTGAGGAAGAAAGAAGACTTTTCTATGTAGGCATGACAAGAGCAAAAGATTATCTTCTCTTAACAGCCTCAAACTACTATGGTGAAGGGAAACGGGAACGCAAAGTTTCTCCTTTTGTGTATGAGGCTCTAGACAAAAATAAGCTTGATGAGATTGCAACACTATCTTCAAAAACAATCCCTCTTCAAATCTCTATGCTTGACTGGGATAAAAAAGATGAAAGAAAAAAGAGAAAGGCAGAAGATTTGTCAAAACAAATCTTATTCCCTAATTCTTCAAATTATATTTCCTATTCTCAAATTCAGACATTTGATATTTGCCCTCTTCATTATAAATTAAGATATATACTTAAAATTCCAACACCCTCGTCTCCTGCCCAAAGTATAGGAACAAGTATTCATGCTGCTCTTCGGGATTTTTATCAAAGCTTAATAAACGGAAAAAATATAGAAATAAAAGATATCGAAAAAATCCTAAAAAATGTCTGGATAAATGAAGGCTATTCAAGTAAAAGGCACGAGGAGAGGGCTTTTGCGAATGCAAAAAAAATTGCAGTAAATTATCTTAAAAAAAATTTTAACAGAAAAAAACTTCCTATCGCTTTGGAGCTCCCTTTTCAGTTTAATCTGAGAAATCTAAGGATTGGAGGAAGAATTGATCGCATAGATCTTATTGATCAAGGAAAAATAGAGATAACGGATTATAAAACCGGAAGAAACATGCCTGATGAAAAGAAGCTTGAGAAAGATCTTCAGCTGACCTTTTATGCTTTGGCTGCAACAGAGGTCCGCGACAAAATACTAAGCAGAAAACCCGAGGATGTAATTCTTTCTCTTTATTTTTTGGAAGCTGGAAAAAAGTTAACAACGACCAGGACCAAAGAACAATTAGAAAAGGCAAAAGAAGAAATATTAAGAAAAGCGGAAGAAATTGCCAAAAGTGAATTTATATGTTCAGGGAATTCTCTTTGTCTTACCTGCGAATACAAAATCCTCTGTAACGCCAATTAAAAAACTCCGGGGAGAGAGTAAGCCAGATTCTGTTTTTACCGCAATCTATCTATGCTCTCTACTTGGTACTCCTGTAAGGAAAGTAATAACGTACCGTTCTGAGATTGCAGCGGGTAGGATTGTCGCGTTTCATACCCACTCGTCTCTGTGACTCTCAAGTCTTGTCAATTCAAGACCTGCTCTAAACTCCGCATGTGGGTAAAGAATTTAGAGACCGGTTTCCCGGAGCTTACGCTCCGTCCCCCTCCTTACTGCTGTCTGGACTTTCCTGTCGCCCTCGTAATGCTGGCGACTAGCGGTCCTTCTCCCCAGAGCACGAGTATTTTACCAAATTCGAGGTTTTCAATCAAGTTATTAGCTGCTGGCACTTGAGTATCTCTTAAGGGAAAAGTTCCAGAATTTAAGATTTAAATATAGCAGCGTTATGCTTACAAAAATAGAAATTAAAATGAGATTGGGAGACAAAAGTCCGATTGCCGCCTTGGCCGGGAATGTCACCATTATTCCAACTGGAATTACAAAAGTAATTATTGAGCGGAGGGGATTCTGGTAAATATCAACAGGGAATCTGCCCATTTGAGTCAGATCTCTATAAAGCCAGAGAGTATTGTCGACTTCAGAGGTCAAAATTCCAATTGATAAAACAAAAATGTGGAAAGAAAGCGCAATTATAAGACCGTTGATAAGAAGAGCAAAATAGATAAGAATTGATAAAAAAGTTATAGAAGACAAATGAGTAAAACTTATGAATATAAAAATGATGGATAAAAGGAGAATCGGAATATCCAAAGCGTCACTTCCTCCGAAAAGAAGCCGAAAAAGTACGGGCATGGGCTTTGTCAGAAAGTAATCAAAATCTCCTCTTATGACATAACTTCGGAATCTATAAACTTCCCGAAGGAAAAACTGAGCAAGGCTATCTACGAGGTTGAAGGTTATGTAAAAAAGAATAACCTCCCAAATCGTATACCCTACGATTGCCTGAGTTCTTGAAGTTATTACCAAAAGGAAAAACATGAAAAATGAAAATCTTATAAGTTTTCCGATAATAAAAAGTATCGCACCAAACCTTGAGGCAAAGGCATTTTGCGATACCATAGTTGTCATCTTCCACCAAAGTTTTAGATATTTAGACAAATTCATTTTCCGTATGCAGCGTATGTCTTAAGTCCTTTTTTCCAAACTATCTTAACAAGATAATACATTCCAAAAACCCATAATGAGGAAATAATAAGACCTTGTAAAACTTCGGAGAAAGCCAGCTGTCCAAGATAAATCTTAAGAGGGAAATACAAAAGATACGTAAAAGGAAGGAATTTCAAAATCGAAAATATTGCCTTGGGCAAAATATCAAGAGGAAATAATGATCCTGAAAAAAATCCCAGGATTGTTATAAAGATAAATCTCGGTGCCCAGATTTCAGGGCTCCAAAATCCTACAAGACCCAAAAGAAAATTAATGAAAAAATATATAAAAAAAGCAAGAAATGCTGAAAATATAAAAAGGAAAATATAAAATAAATTCGTCTGGAAAAAAAGGGGAGGTTTTAAGATAATAAAAATAAGAGAAATCTCAATAAGGGAAAAGACGACATTCATGGCTTTATCTCCCACGTCTTTTGCGAGCCAATACTTAAAATAATTTATCGGGCGTAAGAGAAAATTCATTAAGTTTCCGCTGTTTATCTCCTCTCCCACCGCATAACTTCGCGACGATAAAACAATTGCGTCCAAAAGAGAAGTTCCCAATATATAAGTAAGCATCGCAGGCTGATCGTATCCTAAAATAGTTTTATTTCCGGAGAGCACAACAAGCCACAGAAAATAAATAGTAAGGAGCTGAATAGTATTTCTTACCCGCCACATGATAAAGCTTACCCTGTAGGTGAGAGTTTCATCCCATGTGTTTTTTGCAATAAGAAAATATTTTCTCATTTCCTTTTTTCCGTATAAACTTGCGCAATTACATCTTCTACTTCGGGGTCTTCTATCGTGATGTCTTCAACATTGAAATTCTTAAGAATATTTGAAGAGACAGAATTAATTTTTTCATTCGGAACTTTTAATATAAGCAGCGGATACTCAAATTTGTCTATTTTTCCTAAGATGTCAACTTTTTTAGGATCTACATATTCCTTAAACAAAACTTTTATTTTCTTATAGGGAGCATATTTAGTAACAAGGGAGGAGAGCTGTCCATCAAAAACAATCTTCCCGAAATTTATAATAATTACTCTCCTGCAAAGCTCCTCAACATCACCCATATAGTGGCTTGTCAAAACAATCGTGGCTTTAAAACGCATATTATATTCTTTGATAAATTCTCGCAAGTTTTTTTGCATTACAACATCAAGTCCTATGGTGGGCTCATCAAGAAAAAGAACTTTTGGAGAATGGATAAGGGAAGCTATCAACTCCATCTTCATTCGCTGCCCTAGTGAAAGTTTTTTTACAGGGGTCTTAAGAATTTTCTTTACATCCAAAAGTCTTGAAAGTTCATCTAAAACTTTATTATACTCACCATCTGGGACTGCGTATATTTCTTTATTAAGAAGAAAAGTATCTATTGAGGGCAAATCCCACCACAGCTGATTTTTTTGCCCCATGACCAGTGAAATTGACTTGAGAAACTCAGGCTTTCTATTATATGGATTAAATCCAAGAACACGAATCTCTCCTTTTGTCGGATACAATAAACCCGAAAGGCACTTAAGAGTTGTTGTCTTACCTGCTCCATTGGGACCTATGAAACCAACGAGCTCTCCCTCATTAATTTTAAAGGATATATCATTCACCGCTTTGACGGTTTCATATTTTCTAGAAAACAGGGATTTTATTGATCCTGTTATCCCGGGTTCTTTTTGGTGAATTTGATAATATTTTGATAGGTGGAAAACCGAAATAACTGACATAAATCCTAAATCCAAATACTCAAATCCTAAATAAACTACAATCTAATAAATTTAAAATCCAAAACTTTCTATGATTTTGAAATTTGAGTTTAGATATTATTTGGAATTTATAATTTTGGATTTGTGATTTGATCAATTAATTATAGCAAAAAAGAAGCATCCGAACTTTCGGCATGCTTCTATTTAATATTTAATCTTTAATATTTTATTGCTATCTGACTGCTCTTTTAAGAGTCTTACCGGGGGTAAAACCTGGTGCTTTTCGTGAAGAAATTGTAATTTTTTCTCCAGTCTTTGGATTCCTTCCGATTCTTTCTACTCTATTTCGGATGCTGAAAGTTCCAAATCCGGTTATCACTACCTTTTCTCCCCTTTTTAAGGAATCCCGGATAGAAGTTATGAAGGCCTGAACAGCATCTCGGGATGCTTTATTGGTAAGGTTTGCTTTCTTGGCAACGATTTCAATGAGATCTCTTTTGGTCAAAATTATCACCGTCCCTTCGGGCAAATGTTGTAAATTAGATTAAAAATACAATGAAAACGGAATACTGTCAAGTAGTCAAACTATAACAATTTTAGGATTCTGACTGAGAAGATATTGCGCGGAATTCTCTTATCGCTGTCACTTTTACCTCCCCCGGGACTGCAAGAGATTTGGTAACTTCTTCTCTTATTTTGTGCGCAAGAAGGGTGGCTTGAGCATCATCAAGTTTCCCGGGATCAATTATTACTCGCAGTTCTCTTCCGGCTTCAAAAGCATAAGCCTCCTGAACACCTTCATATTTTTTGGCTATTTCCTCCATTTCCGTAAGTCTTTTTGCATATTCTTCAACATCCTCATATCTTGCTCCCGGTCTTGCTCCCGAAATGGCGTCTGCTATATACACAATAACTGATTCTAAAGATGAAAAAGGTTTGTCCTCATGATGCTCTAAAACACAATTAACAATGGGCTCTGGAATGTTGAATCTTTTAAGAAGATCTGCTCCCAACTTTACATGACTTCCTTCACCTTCAACAACCTTTCCTATATCGTGGAAAAGACAACCAAGGCGGACAATATTTACGTTTGCTCCTATTTCGTGGGCAATATGAACGCCTATTTTTGTTTCCTCAAGAGTATGAACCACAAGATTTTGGCCGTAGGAAGTTCGGAATTTAAATCGCCCCAGAATCTGAATCAGTTCTTTGGGAAGATTAAAAACTCCAACTTCATGAGAAAGGCGCTCTCCTTCCTCAAACATAATTTTTTCTACTTCTTTTTTTGTCTGAGCAACTATTTCCTCTATTCGGAAAGGCTGGATTCTTGTGTCCTTTATAAGTTTTTCCAAAGATCTTCTTGCGATCTCCCGTCTTACCTGATCAAATGAGGAAAGCCTTATGGTTCCTTCCTCATCCAAATCTACATCAACGCCTGTTACCTGTTCAAAAGCTCTGATGTTTCTTCCTTCTTTTCCAATAATTCTTCCTTTTATGTCTTCGTCGGGAATCTTAACTGTTGATAAAGTATACTCCGCAACATAGCTTATGGCTCCATGCCTCATACTATCCGCCAAAATTTCCTGGGCTTTTTTATCTGCCGTCCTCTTGGCTTCTTCTTCTTTCTCTTTTATAAGACGGGCGGAAATCTGAGCCTCTTTTTCCTCAACTTCTTTTAGAAGCTGCTTCTTTGCTTCCTCAGTCGTCAAAGAGGAGACCTTTGATAGTTTTTCCCTGTATTCTTCTTTAATTTTTAAGAGGTCCTTCTTCTCTTTCTCAAGAGCTTCCTTCTCCTTCTCAAGTCTTTCTTGCCTCTCAAGAAGTTTTTTTTCAAGCTGTATCAAATCCTGTTGTGCCATAATCTTTGGAGACAATAGAAGCAAAAACCAAGTAAGACTGGCTTTATTTTAGCTTTGAAACTTTGTCTAAGGGGTTTATTTTCATTAAATTTGTAAACCTCTTTATTCTCGCCAAAACCCTTTGGGCAAGGCGGATAAACAATTTCCTATTGCCTCTTCTAAATTATACCACAAATTAACAACTGGCTACTGGCGACTAGCAATTGGCTTTAAATCGTCACTCCGCAGACTGAATGCATAGATTAATTTAAAATTTAAAATTTTTAATGAAATCTAAATGTTTAAAAATTAAATGATTTAAAAATTCATTTCAAATTAAAAATTGAAAATTACTGTAGTTCTTTAAAAATCTCTTTGATTATATCGTAGTTAAACCCTTTTGATGCAAGGAATCTTGAAATCTTTTGAAATTTTTCTTCCCGCGGCAACCCCTTATATTTATTTAATTTTTTCTCAATCAACTTCTTCGCCGAACTTAAATCGTCAATCATCAATCGTAAATCGTCAATGACTTGATCTATTAATTCGGTACTAATTCCTTTTTGTCTAAGTTCGATCTTAATCAAACGCAAGGCTCTTGGCCTAAACTTTGTTCTCTGCTCAATCCACCACCTCACAAACTCCTCATCATTAAGAAAGTTTTTCTCCTTAAGTTTCCTAATTATTGATTCTATAATTTTATCGTCATTTTTGATTTTTGATTTTTGATTTTTGATTTTTAAATAGTCTCTTATCTCTTTCTCCGAACGAGGTCTATAGGAGAGAAATTTCAGTACCTTGTTATAAAACTTTTCAAACCCATCCATTTATCGAATGCATTATCGGTGGCGCAAACGTCTTACAAATTCTTCTTTTGTATCATATTGTACAAACTCAACCCAGTAACCTACGCTACCCTCTAAAACTACCGTTTCTCCTTGTATTGCTTTTTCAGGATCTATTGCGATTCCTCGTCCTCTTTCAAATCCTTCCGCTATTAGTTCTTGACTTGGAACATAAGCCGTTGCTTTTTCGCCAGGATTTGCAATTTCAACCTGTAGCATTTGCCTCCTTTTCCTAAGAAATCTTTTTCTTTCATAAGCAACAACAAGATCCACCGACTCTGCGGGCTCTCTTCCGTCAACTCCCATCTTTTCAGGAAAAGACAAATGTTGAACTCTTACAGTATTTGAGTCAATTCGAACATTAAGTTTTCTTTCTATTTGAGGCATAGTTAGGAGGGTTCTTTTTCTTCGACTCCTACGGCAACTGGGGTGCCGCCGGCGGATTTGCTTTTTTTGATAATCTCATCAACGATTTTTTTGGCGACCTCATGTTTCTCTTTGAGGAAATCTATAGTCGCCGCCTTTCCTTGTCCTAGCATTAAATCTCTGTATCTAAAGAATGCTCCGGATTTTCCTATGATCCCCATCTCAACTCCTACATCAACAATCCCGCCTTCTCTTGAGATTCCGGTATCTGCTATTACATCAAATTCTGCAATTCTAAAGGGAGCTGAAACTTTATTTTTGACAATTTTTGCTCTATGTCTTGAGCCCACAACTTTATCACCATCTTTTAAAGACTCAATTTTTCTTACGTCAATTCTTACCGATGAATAAAACTTAAGAGCAAGACCTCCTGTTGTTGTTTCGGGATTTCCAAACATTACACCGATTTTTTGGCGCAATTGATTTGTAAAAATTACGACTGTTTTTGATTTTGAAATAACGCCTGTAAGTTTTCGAAGGGCCTGCGACATTAGACGGGCCTGAAGTCCCATCATCGAATCGCCCATTTCTCCTTCAATTTCTGCCCGTGGAACCAAAGCCGCCACAGAATCAATTACCAAAACATCGACGCCTCCTGAGCGAATCAAACTTTCTGCAATCTCCAAGGCCTGCTCTCCTGTATCAGGCTGGGATATCAAAAGCTCAGGCAGTTTTACTCCGATTCTTTCTGCCCACAAAGGATCAAGGGCGTGCTCGGCGTCTATAAAGGCCGCAACTCCTCCTGTTTTTTGCGCTTGTGCAATAATCGAGAGAGCAATTGTTGTTTTCCCGGACGCCTCCGGACCAAAAATTTCAACAACCCTTCCTCTTGGCACTCCACCTACCCCAAGTGCCAAATCCAGAGGCAAACACCCCGTTGAGATAACAGAGACATCCAATTTTTGCCCTGCCTCCCCAAAACGCATTATGGAACCTCTTCCGTATTGCTTTTCAATCTGTTCCATTGCAAGTTTTATCGCATCAAGTTTTTTAGAGGCCTCTGTGGGTCCGTTTGGTGAAGTTTTTTGCGGAGATTGATGTTTGGCCATTTTCGTTTCAATTGTAAACATTCTTATGTTAAAATACAAGATGTAAAACGGGGAGTAGTTTACCGGTAGAATACGCGCATGGGGTGCGTGTGGACGGGGTTCAATTCCCCGCTCCCCGACCCTTCGGCAAGCTCAGGGTCTTCGACTCAATAAATGAAAACTCTGATTTGCCGAAAGGAACTGAGTTTGTCGAAGCTCTCTTACTTTAACTCCTAACCAATTCCTGTACAGAAAGACGTCTAAGAGAAGCAATCCGTCTTACGTTTGGGTAATCTTGACTTTCTTTTCTTGAAAAGAGCATTCCGCCTGTCAATGATTGGACAATAAAAACTGAAGTTTGAGGAAATGCCCTTGCAATCATAAGCCCCTCAACGGGATTGTCTTCAATAACAGCAACTTGCTTATAACCATCAACAAGCCTTTGTACATGTATTAATTTACCTGTCTCTGCATTTACATGTTTTGGTCTAAACAAAACATCCTGAAAAAAAGGCATGACTTCTCCATCTTCCAATGTCCTCAATGTTTCTTTGATCCACCTTTGAGTGTTAGGTCTTCCTGTGACCCCAAAAATGTCAATGCCGCTTCCATAAACTTCTTCAAGGAGTTTTCTTGCTTGAGGAGTTACTCTTCTTCTTGCTAAAACTTTTAATAAAACCCACTCGTAGGGATTTAGTGGGACATTAATAGGACTGGCACTTTCAGTGCCAGTATGAAAATCAATATTTTTTGGGGGTTCAAAAATACGGCGGCCAAGAACAACTCTTTTTCCCAAAGTTTTTAAATATGGGGTAGGTCCACCTATTACAACACCATCTAAATCAGCTGATAAAGCTGCTTCTTTTTTCATCAGGCAAATATACTATATCAAGGTACAAGAAGTCAAAAAATTTATATGCTTGCAGATACCCTAATCAGGTTGCATTCGATATAAAAATCGGTTAAAATAGGCTTTTGCAGATGAGAAGATCTTCGGAACAACAGCCCCTGGTGGGTTTTGATAATAGCGGAAATAGAAACGGAAGTCCTAAAACTCTTTTTGATAGAGCTATTCGCTGGGGTATTTCTAGAAAGGGTGGGGAAAGAAGCCAAAGGAGTATTTGGGAAAGGTTTCCAGAACTTGGAAGACTTAAGGAAAATTCCCCAGAAAAATTCCCAGACAATGCACTTCTCATCCCCGACGGCAATGGTACGTGGGCTAAACTTCGGGGATTAGAGGTTGAAGCTGGACATGAAGCAGGAGCAGATGTTCTTGTCAATTCTTTTCCAAATCTAATTCAAACTTATCCATATATAAGGTATCTAGGAGGTTGGGGATTGTCAGTAAATAACCTAGGAAGACCAAAGAAAGAGGTAGATTACTTAATGGATCTTTTCAGAAGAACTTTGATACGTTTATATCCTCATTTTATGAATAACAATATAGCTTTTATACGCTTGGGAAGGGACGATGTATTAGATTCATACCCTGCTACTCGAACTGTTTTTGAAGAAATCCAACATTCAACTAGAAACCATACAGGTTTGGCTTTTTACATACCTCTTGGGTTTGATGGAGCTGATCAAAATCTAAGAATTGCTCAAAAAATTGGAACACTTGTTAAAGAGGGGAAAGTAGATCCTAGCAATATTTCAGAAGAACTCCTTCAAAAACTTAGAGATGGTGGGGGTAAAATTCCACCTGCTGATTTGATTATAAGAACTTCGCAAGAAAGAACATCAGACATAGGCTGGCTGAATGGGAAAGAAACAGAGCTTTATTTTATGCCTAAAAAACTCTTTCCAGATTTTGGGCTCCCAGATTTTACTAAGGCTATAATGGCTTTTTCTAGAAGAAACAGAAAATTTGGCTTGAGGTCACAAACTGAAACTTTTGCGGGGAACGTTTATCCCGCGTAAAAATTATCTCTTTGGAGACTGTCTTTTTCTTCTTGCTTTTCCGCCCATTCCAACTTTTCTTCGTTCCCTTACTCTTGCATCGCGAGTTAAAAATCCTTTTTTCCGCAAAACCGATCTATATTTTTCAGAATCAAAGGCCACCAATGCCCGGGAAATTCCAAGAATGATGGCACCTAGCTGAGAACTATGCCCTCCTCCTGAAACTTTAATATTAAACTCAAATTTTGCAAGAGTATCCGTTATCTGAAGGGGTTCCGTATAAATTGCTTTTTGAATTTTCCCGGGAAAAACTTCTTCAATTTTTTTATCGTTTACGAAAACCTCTCCTTTTTTAATTTCTTTTGTTCCGCTTGGATAAAGTCTTACCCGAGCCACCGCCTCTTTTCTTCTGCCGACAGCATAGATAAATTTATCATTATTTTTCTTCTTTGGTTCCTTCTCTTGAATTCCTGTTTTTTTTGATCCTGGCATGATAGTAATATTAAATATTAAATAGCAAATAGTAAATACACATAGAAAAAATTAAAAATATTTGATATTTAATCTGTATTTTTGATATTTGATTTTTGATTTTTTATTTTATCACTGTAGGGATGGTTTTCATCGGGAAAGACATAAAGTCTTGTAAGCATCCGGTCTCTAAGTTTATTCTGGGGAAGCATCCCTTTTACTGCATGCCTTATAATTTCCTTTGGATTTGTCTCCTTTAGTTCCTTGAAAGTTCTTATCTTAAATCCTCCAGGATATCCGGAATGTCTGTAGTATTTTTTATTCTCCTCTTTGTTGCCTGTGACTTTAACCTTGCCTGCGTTAACAACAACTACATAATCCCCGCAATCAAGATTTCTTACAAAATAAGGTTTTCCTTTCCCCATTAAAAGTTTTGCGATATCCGAAGCAGTCCTTCCCAAGATTTTATCTTTAATATCAACAAGATGCCACTCCCGTTTTATATCAGATATTTTTGTGGGCCTTGTAATTTTGTCCATAATTATTTTTTATTTTTTGATTTAGTTTTCTTTGCTTCTTTCTTTAGTTCCGTCTTGTTAGGGCTCTTTTTAGTTTGTCTTCTTTTAGTATCTTTTGTTTGCATTTTTCTGTCCTTTTTTTCTTTAGAATTCTGAATTTTAAGCTCTGAATTCTCAATTTTATTTTCCGTCCATTCCATTAAAACCATTTCTGCATTGTCGGAAACTCTTTTTCCTAATCTTACTATTCTTGTATAGCCGCCTTGTCTTTTTGCAAATCTTGGGGCAATTTTTTCCATCAGCTTATCAATGGCATTTGGAAAAAGATAGGAGGAAAGAAGTCTTTTGGCATCCTTTCCTTTTTCTTTCGCCTTTGTTATAATTTTGTCCGCATCCCTCTTTACTGCTTTTGCTTTTGCTTCTGTCGTTTTGATTCTTTCTTTCAAAACCAAAGAGGAAAGAAGACTCTTAAAAAGAGCTTTTCTTTGATTTGTATCTCTTTTGAATCTTCTTCCAAAAACATTCTTTCGCATATTTCGACTTTACTCAATATGACCCTTCGACATACTCAGGGTCATAATAAAACAAACGACAGGTTCTCCCTATCGCAGAATAAATTCTTATGGGATCTTCGATTATTGCGGCAGTTCTATTTCTCTTTCTTTCAGTTTTTCCCCAATGATAGCAACAGATTTACTCCCCATATTTCTCATCGACATAAGCTCTTTTCGGGGCATTGAAAGAAGATCCCCAAATGTTTCAACGTCTCCATTTCTTAAGCTGTTATAAATTCTGGTCGGAAGATCCAATTCATCAATTGTGAGGTTCAAGACATTCTCAGGTATAGAAGGCGATACGGAAATACTATCTGAGGGAACTGATTTAGGCTGAAATATTTGAGAGAAATAAGAGGAGAGTATTCTTCCCCCTTCATTCAGGGCATCCCGGGGCGAAACTGCTCCATTGGTCCATACTCGAATAGTCAGTTTGTCAAGATCTGTCTGCCTTCCTACACGAGTTGCTGAAACTTCGTAATTTACCCTTCTTACAGGAGTAAAAATTGCATCCGTTGGAATAACACCGATTGTTGAGGCTTTTCTTTCTTCGGCAAGCGAGTACCCAAGTCCTCTTTCAACAGTGAGCTCTATGTCAATCTTTGCCTTACTATCACTTAAATGCCCAAGATAATGATCTTTGTTTGCAACTTCAATATCCTCGGGAAGTTCAAGATCTTGAGCTGTTATTTTCTTAGGTCCTTTGACGGAAAGTTTCATAACGCTTGATGTTTTGGAATCGAGAAGTTTAAGATTTAAGTCTTTAATATTAAGAAGAAGATCCACAACGTTTTCCTTAAGTCCGGGAATTGTGGAAAATTTATGTCTTACGCCAGAGATTTTAACGGAGGTAACAGCAGCTCCGGGAATTGAAGACAATAATACCCTTCGAAGAGAATTTCCCAAAGTGTGACCATAACCGGGCTCAAGCGGCTCTATAACAAACTCTCCAAAATTTTTTTCAATCTTCTCCTCTTTTACTTTTAGAACTGGGTCGAGCATAAAGTGATATTTTAACACTAACGTGAGTAATATTCAATGATTAATTGTAAATTAAATGGGATTTGCAAATCCTCCATTTTAGGGACCCTGATTAATTTTCCCGAATCCCCCTTCTTTTGAAGAAAGGAAATAACTTCTTTATCTTTTTCATCTTCAAGAATCTTTAAAACATTTGTCGATTTCATAATTTTGGGCGAAAGCGAAACAACATTATCTACTTTAACGGAATAAGACGGAATATTCACCCTCTTCCCATTTATCAAAATGTGGCCATGGGAAACAAGCTGTCTTGCCATAAATCTTGATTTGGCAAAACCGAGTCTGTAAACAACGTTATCAAGTCTGGTCTCAAGAAGAGACATAAGAATTTCTCCGGTGTCTCCTTTTTTTCGGGAAGCTTCATTTATTAATCTTTTAAATTGCTTTTCCAAAAGACCATATGTTGCTTTGACTTTCTGTTTCTCTCTAAGTTGAGACCCAAACTCCGAGAGTCTTCGTTTTCTCTTTTTACCATGGGCTCCTGGAGGAATATTAAGTCTTCTCTTTAGACTTGCGGAACTTTTATCAAGAACATTTATTCCTTCTCTTCGTGCTAATTTGTGTTTAGGTCCTGTATACCTAGCCATTTTTTACCTTCCGAAATTTGAAATTTGAAATTTGAAATTTATTCTCATACTCTCCTTTTCTTCTTTGGTCTTGGTCCGTTGTGAGGAATGGGCGTTATGTCTGATATAAGAGATATAGACAGTCCACCTGATCTAACAGCTCTTAGAGCTGAGTCTCTCCCCGACCCCGGACCTTTTATATAAACATCTACTATTTTAAGCCCCTTTTCTACAGCTTTTTTAACGGCCTGCTCCATCGCAACTGTCGCAGCATAAGGAGTTGATTTTCGTGTCCCCTTAAACCCTGCCGCTCCTGATGACCCCCATGATATAGTATCTCCCTTGTTATTTGTAACGTTTACTAAAGTGTTGTTAAAGGTTGAAGTAATATAAATTCGCCCGTGTTCAGTAACTGTTGCTCCGGTCTTTTTCTTAGATTTGACTGCCTCTATTTTTTTTGCCATTATTTTTTAGACTCCAAAATTCCCATTTTTGCTGCAACCTCTTTTTTGATTGCTCCTATTGTTACTCTCTTTCCTCTTTTTGTTCTTGCATTTGATCTTGTCCTCTGACCCCTTGCAGGAAGATTTCTTGAGTGTCTTATACCTCTATATGCTCCCGTCTCCTTGAGTCTTTTGATATTCCCTGAAATTTCTGCCCTAAGATCTCCTTCAAGCCTATAAGTTTCCAAAACTTTTTGGATTCTTTTTTGTTCTTCCTCAGATAAGGAATTAGTTCGCTTGCTTGCATCAATCTCTGCTTTTTTCAAAATTTCATTAACATTATTTCTTCCTATCCCATAGAGATAAGAAAGCGCAATATCAATTCTTTTTTCATCTGGTATATTTACTCCTGCAATTCTCATATAATAGTTATGAGTTATGAGTCGCAAGTTATGAGTGATTTTTTACTCCGAACACATAACTGCGAACCCATAACTTTCTTAGCCTTGTCTTTGTTTATGCCTAGGGTTTTCGCAAACAACGCGCAAAACACCCTTACGCTTTATTATTCTACATTTCATACATCTTGGTTTAATACTTGCCTGCACCTTCATGTTTCAAACTAATAACTAACAACTAATAACTTATAACTACTTATATCTATACGTAATCCTCCCTTTTGTCTTGTCATATGGAGTCATCTCAAGTCTCACTCTATCACCGGGTAAAATTTTGATAAAGTTCATCCTCATCTTACCTGAAAGATGACACAAGACTATGCTCCCGTCATTAAGTTCAACTCTAAAGAGAGTATTGGGCAGAGCCTCTTTAACAACTCCATCTACCTCAAACGACCCTTGATGAACCATAAAAATAAATTGCTACATTGCTCTATTGCTAAATTGTTATTCTTAACAATGCAACAATTAAACAATGCAACAATTTTCCAAACTATTATATCAGATCAGCTTCGAAACAGCAACAAAAACTATGCGGTAAGAACCAAAGATCCTTCTCTAGTTATCGCTATGGTTCTTTCAAATAACCCTGACAAACTTTTATCAGCTGTTGCAATTGTCCACCCATCTTCATTTGTATAAACAACATCCGGTTTTCCCATATTGTAAATTACTTCAATTGCCAAAGTCATTCCTTCTTTCAAAATCGGTGTGTCCTCAATCTTAGAAACTAAATATCCGGGGACTTCTGGTTCCTCGTGTAATTGTCTTCCCACCCCATGACCTACAAGAGACCGAACGACAGAAAAATCTTCGCCCTCAATGATATCTTGAATGGCTTTTGAAATATAACCCACTCTGTTTCCCGGTTTTGCAACTTTAATTGCTTCATCAAGTGCCCTTTTCCCTGTCTTAAGAAACCTTTTTATTTTTTCATTGTCATTTTTCATTTTTAATTTTTCATTTTTAATTTGTATCGTCTCCGCCATATCAGTATGAAACCCTTTGTAAAAAACTCCGCAGTCTATACCCACAATATCTCCATCTTTGAATTTGTAATTGGTCGGTACTCCATGAACTACGACATCATTTGTAGAAATGCATATTGAATGATGGTATCCTTTTACTTTTTTAAACCCGGGGAATGCATTATCTTTAATAATGAGTTTCTTTGCAAGTCTATCTATCTGGTGTTCAAAAACTCCTGGTTTTATATTTTGTAAAAGTTCATTTAATACTTTGGCAAGAATTTTCCCACCTTCATGCATTATACGAATCTCATCTTTTGTCTTAATGTCAATCATACAATGCCTTTTTCTCTTAGCTTATCCATCACCCTATCAACTGTCTCATCGATGGTTAAGTTGGTGGTATCAAGAACATAAGCATCTTTGGGGACAATAAGAGGAGAAGCCTCTCTTTCCATATCCATCTTGTCTCTCTTTTCTGTGTCTTTCAAAACCTCCTCAAATGTAGTTTTTATTCCTCGCTTGGTTAATTGTTTGTATCTTCTTTCTGCTCTTACTCTAACATCAGCAGTTAAATAGATTTTGAGGTCTGCGTGAGGTACTACATCTGTTGCGATGTCCCTGCCCTCAATGACCGTCCTATTACTTCTCCGAACTATCTTCTTTTGTTCTAAAACCATTTTTTTTCTAATCTTTTTAAAAGTAGCAACAATTGGAACAGCATTGCTAACCTCAGGCAGAAAAATTTCGTTTGACACCTCTTTTCCATTTAAATAAACTCTTGTTCCAGTCTCATCAACCTTAAGTTCTATCGAACTTTTAGAAAGGGCATCTAAAACTTTTTCTTCATTGTGAAGACTTACGCCTTCTTCAAGACATGCAAGAGCCAATGCTCTATACATCCCGCCCGTATAAACATACAGAGCGTTAAATTTTTTTGCCAGTGCAACTGCTAGAGTTCCTTTACCGACTCCCACCGGCCCATCTATTGCTATTGAAAAATTCTTAGCCATATTTAAATATTTTTTTTAAAAATTTTTTCTAAATTATCTATGAATACTTCTATCGTTTTATTATTGGATATAAAAACATCTGCTTTTTTTAAACAGGCTAGAACTTGAAGACCTGAATTCTTCTGTCCAAGGCCCATATCTCTTCTGTCAAGTTTTTGGAAAACTTCCCATGTTAGTTTTTCTCTTCTCTTAAGATCCTTAAGTCTTTCGAATCTTGTTTTTTTGCTCGAAATTATAGCTATTAAAACAAAGTTTTTATTTTTTTTAAACTCCTGTATCTCTCCTAAGTTTCTTATCCCGTCAATTACAGCTTTTTTTATTCCCTCCCTTTTTAAATAACTCGTTGCTTTTTTTGCAAGAATCCCTCTGCCGTATTTTCTTCTCCACTCATTTCCGATATCCTGCAGGATTTTCCTTGTGATTTTTTTAAAACCGCGTCTTTCTGTTTCTCCTTCAAGAAAACTTGACAAAATTATTTTTTTAAATCCTTTTAATTCAAAAAAGGAAGCCGCACTTGATTTCCCGCTTCCAAATCCCCCGGTTATTCCAATAAGAAGACTAGTCGTCCTCATGTTCAAATTTATCAAGAATTTCCCCGCCTACCTCTTCTATTGTTCTATTTGCGTTAATCTGAATAAATCTCCAATCGCCATTTCTGTCTGATCTTTTTCTTACATCTGCCATCCTTTTCCCTAAGTCTGAATAGAAGTTGAATAATCTGCTTTGAACTGCATCAATAGTGTCATCCTGTCTTCTCCTTCCGTCTACTAACCTTTCAAAGCTTTTCCATCCTGGAATTCTCAGATAAAAAACAAATATAATTGGGTTTTCGATTCCTGCCAATTGTAAAAGTTCTTCGAATGTTTCCACTTCCCCCGGTATTCTTAAAGCTCCATCTATCACTACCCCACCTTGACATTCTTCTTTTTTTATCTCCCGGCTTATCAATTCTTTTAAAACTGGTAGTTTGATATAATCATGCTCTCGAAAGGCACGCCGGCATTCATCTCCAATGCAAGTATCATCCTCCTCAGCAGCTCTCCTGAATACATCTCCGTATGTTAAAAAAGGCAAACCAATTTGATCCGCTAAAAGCTTGGCTTGCGAACTTTTTCCGGAACCCTCCGGTCCTACAAAAATGATTATATGCTTTCTATGACTATCTCCTTCCCTGAGGTCTGGAACCCCTCGCCTGCCTGTTATCGCCTCCATTATCTGATATTTAATTTTTTTAATATTTTCCCGTGGATTTCCTCAATGGTTTTTTCTCCATCAATTTCTATGAGACTTCCTTTTTTTCGATAATAATCAAGAACAGGTTCTGTAAGTTTATGAAATGACTCAATTCTTTTGGCAATGGCAGAAGGTGTTTCATCTTCCCGTGTACCGTTATCCCCATTTCGAAAACTCAAACGCTTCAGTGCCTCTTCATCGGAGACTTTCAAATAAATTACTTTATCTGCTCCGTTATTGAAAAACTCAGCCTGAGCAACTGTTCTTGGAAAACCATCCATAATGTAGCCGTTTTTGTACTCGGGTCTTTTTAAATATTCCTCGACAATTGAAACAGTTTTTTTATCCGGAATAAGATAACCTGCGTTCATAACTTCTTTAACATATCTACCAAGATTTGTTTTTTCTTTTGCCAATTCTCTAAAGATGTGTCCGGTTGATAGATAAGGAATACTGAGTTTCTTGGATAAAAGGTTTCCCTGCGTTGATTTTCCGGCTCCCTGTATTCCTATCAAAACTATTTTCATATTATTTTGTAAAAGTTTCGTAACTTCTCATTACAATTTGAGCTTCAATTGCTTTTATTGTCTCAAGTACCACAGAAACAACTATGAGAATTCCAGTTCCCCCTAATACAAGATTTTGGACATTTGCAAAAAGACGGGTAACAGTGGGAAAAATTGCTATTAGTCCAAGAAAAATTGCTCCAGCAAGTGTTATTCTCGTAAGTATATAGTTTAAATAGGAGGAGGTAGGCGTCCCCGGTCTTATTCCGGGAATAAATCCTCCATACTTTTGTATCTCTTCTGCAATTTTTTTAGGATTAAAGATAACCGCAGTATAAAAATATGTAAACCCTACGACTAAAAGGAAATACAGACTGTTGTATAAAAGACCCGAAGGATTAAACATAGAAACCAGCGAAAAAGCAAAATTCTTAAGGAGTGGGTTTGGGGAGGCTGTGAGATAATTCCCAATCAAAGAGGGAAGAAGAATAAGCGAGACCGCAAAAATAATTGGGATTACGCCTGCCTGATTGAGTCTTAAAGGAAGGTGAGTTGATTGTCCTCCGTAAATCTTATTTCCCCGAACGCGTTTGGCATAATAAACTGTTATCTGTCTAGTCGCCTCATTTATTACAACTATTGATGCTATAACAGCAATTCCCATACCGCTGAAGGTTAAAATATTTATAATATTTTCCGCAGTCAATGTTGACACTGTCTGCCCGAAGACAACAGGAAGTCTTCCTACTATTCCAGCAAAGATAAGAAGAGATATTCCATTTCCGACACCTTTTTCTGTAATAAGTTCCCCAAACCACATAAGAAGGGCGGTTCCTGCTGTCATTGTGACAATAAACGCCAAAAGATCAATGGGGACAAGAACCGAAATAATATTTTGACTTCTAAGAAGTGCATACATGCCAAATGCCTGAATTATCGAAAGAGGAACAGTTAGGTATCTAGTATATTGGTTAATTTTTTGCCTTCCTTCTTCGCCCTCCTTTGATAATTGCTCAAGCTTAGGAAAGATAATAGTCAAAAGCTGAAGAATAATTGAAGCATTGATGTAGGGATTAAGACCAAGTGCCATTATTGAAAAGTTTGCAAGAGTTCCTCCTGAGAATATATCCAGAAGTCCTAAGAACTGGTTTTGTGCAAAAAGATTTCTAAGTTGCTCAACATTTACACCAGGGACAGGAATGTGAGCAAAAATTCTAAAAACCACAAAAATTCCTGCGGTAAAAAGAATCTTCGATCTAACTTCTGGCGTCTTAAGACTATTTCTGAAAATTGATAAAACGTGTTCCATTTTATTCTATCTTCCTACCTGCCGCGTCAAACGCGGCTTAACTGAATTGTTTTTTTGTTTTCTTGCTATCACGCCGCCTGGTATGTCGCGTTCGACCGCGTCAGACGCGGTTTTACCCGACATTGAGCCACGTTCGACGTGGCCACCTGCCTTTTTAATTTTTGCGGCTGCTCCTTTCGAAATAGGCAATCTAACAGTAAGAGGAACTTTAAGTTCTCCCTCCCCCAAAACCTTAACCCCATAATTTTTTGCGTCCTCCCCGTCAACTATTTTATTTTTAATAAGAGAGTCAATATCCACTATACTATCTTTTTTCAAAAGATTTAAAACCTTTACATTTACTATAATAGGTTTCTTTTTAAATACCTTGTGCCTGCCTTTTCCGCGTCTTAGGGGAAGTCTTTTGATAAGAGACAGCGCTCCTCCTTCAAATGAAAGAGGAATTTTCCCTCTTGCCTTCTGTCCTTTTGTTCCCCTTCCTCCTGTTTTTCCTCGTCCTGATCCATGCCCTTGCCCAAGTCTTCTTTTTCCTTTTTTTGTAATTTTTTTAAGTTTATTTAAAGCCATTTATTATCTCTCCTCTAAGTTCTTGTATCTTTGAGCTATCTTAGTTAATGCTTCTAGGGTTGCATAGACATTGCTTGCCTGATTTTTGGTCCCCAATACCTTCGAGGAGATATTTTCAATTCCCGCTGCTGTAACAACGCTTCTTACCGCGCCTCCTGCGATAACTCCGCTTCCTTTTGGTGCAGGCTTAAGAAGTATTTTGGCGGCTCCTGATTTTATATCAATTCTAAAAGGAATAGTATCTTTAACAATGGGAACACTTATCAAATGTTTTTTTGCGATTGCAATTCCCTTTTTTATGGCAAGAGATACATCTGGTGCTTTGCCAAGTCCGACACCGACTCTTCCTTTTTTGTCACCAACAACCATAAGAACCGAAAATCCAATTTTATTTCCTCCTTTTGTTTTTTTGGAAACTCTATTAACCTGAATTATTTTTTCTTCAAATACGTTTTCTGTTTTTTGTTCTAAAACACCATTTGCCATTAAAACTTAAGCCCCCCTTCCCTTGCTCCCTCGGCAACTGCCTTCACTCTTCCGTGATATGCATAACTGCCTCTGTCAAAAACTGCAGTTTTAATCTTCTTTGATAAGGCGAGTTTTGCCAAGGAAAGTCCCAAGTCATTTGATTTTTCAACTTTACTTCCTTTTTTATCAGCTTTTCCCGAAATCCCAACAATGGTTTCGCCTTTTTCATCGTCTATAAGCTGGGCATAAATATATTTATTGGATCTAAAGACCGAAAGCCTTGGTCTTTCTCTTGTCCCCTGAATTTTCGACCTTATTCTTATTTTTCTTCTCAATTTTTTATCTTTCATATTTTATTTTATTTTATATTTTATTCTATTTTGTTGCTCCTATTGCCTTTGCTGCCTTACCTACTTTTCTTCTTATAACTTCTCCCTGATATTTTATACCCTTTCCTTTATAGGGCTCGGGTGGGCGTATTGCTCTTATTTTTGCGGCTGTATTTCCGACCAAAGTCTTATCGATTCCTGAAACAACAATTACATTGTCGGATAAAGAGAGCTTTATTCCAGGCTCCGGTTTTACTTTGACAGGATGAGAATAGCCGATATTAAGAATAAGATCTTCTCCTGAAATTTGTGCCCTATACCCAACCCCTGACAGCTCAAGTTTTTTTTCAAACCCCTCTGACACACCTTTTATCATATTTGCAATCGTTGCTCTGGTAAGACCGAACAGGGATCTCGTTTCCTTCTCTGCCTTTCCCTGCCTACCGGCAGGCAGGTCTTGAGCAGCTTGAACCTTACCATCCCCGGTTTTGACAGAAATACCTTTTGGAATTTCAAATACCAATGACCCCTTCGGACCTTCAGTCCTCACGGAATTTCCCTCAAAAGTAACCGAAACTCCTTCTTTTATATTTATTGATTTTCCTCCTATTTTTGACATAAAGTTTTTTCCTTTTTTGGCAGATTTCTACCAAATCTTAAAAAGTGCTTCTCCTCCGACTTTTTTCTTTTGAGCATCGTTTCCCGTCATGATTCCTTTATTAGTAGACAAAATAATTGTATACATTCCTTTTCTTTGATTCGCAACAAGATTCCTTGAAGAGGAATAGATTCTAAGAGACGGTTTTGAGACTATTTGTACGTCGGTTAAAATGGGCACTCTATTCTTGTATTTTAATTTAATACTTAATACTTTGTTATTCCCTGATTTTTCTTCTCTTACTTCCTCAAGAAATCCTTCCCCATAAAGAACCTTAGCAATATCCCTTCCTATTCTCGTATAAGGAATTTTTATCTCTCTTCTTCTTGCTTTCGCTGCGTTTTTAATTCTTATTATAAAATCTGAAACTGAATGATTAACCATATACTTTACTACCAGGTTGACTTTATAACTCCCGGCAGTTCCCCTCTTGATGCTCTTTCTCTAAAACATATCCTGCAAATCCCGAATTTTCTCATATAAGATCTTGACCTTCCACAGATGTTGCATCTATTTTTTTGTCTTGTCTTATATTTCTGTTTTTTTCTGAATTTTACTATATCTGAAACCTTTGCCATATTAATTAGCGTTTAGATATTAGCGTTTAGCGAATAGTTTTTTAACTATACGCTATACCCTATTTTCTATATCCTGTCCTTTCTAAACGGCGTTCCGAGTGCCGATAAAAGCTCAAACCCCTCCTCTTTTTTTTTAGCTGTAGTGGCAATACTTACTTCCATTCCCTGACCAATTAATGATGGGTCCATCTTGCCAATGTCAATTTCAGGAAAAATACTAAACTCGGTAAAACCCAAAGTGTAATTTCCCTTCTCGTCAAAACTTGTGAGCTTCACTCCGTGAAAATCCCTAAGTCTTGGCAGGACAATATTTACAAGTTTTTCAAAGAAGTCATACATTCTTTTTCCCCTAAGCGTTACCATAAGTCCGATTTTGTCCCCCTCTCTTAATTTGAATGATGCAATTGATTTTCGTGCCTTGGTAACTTTGGGTTTCTGTCCTGTTATTGCTGAAAGGGCATTTGAGACAACTCCAATATTTTTCTTGTCAACCGTAGCATTTTTGACTCCCACATTAATTACAATTTTAGATAGCATAGGTACTACCATAGGGTTTTTGATCCCAAAATCCTTCTGAAGTTTCAAGGAAACCTCTTCTCTAATTTTTTTTCTTAAATCTGCCGTGTTTATATTACCTGTTTGCATTTTTTGCATATCCTTTCTTTTTGACCTCCCCTCAGATCAAATCCTATTCTGGTTGGAAGGTGACACTTCGGACAAATAAGTCTCGCATTTGAGACGGACAGGGGTTTTGTCAAGGTTACTATCTCCGAAGGTTGTTTTTGTGATCTTGCCTTTAAATGCCTCTTATAAAGATTTACATTTGGAATAAGAACCATATTATCTTTTGGAAAAATCTTTTCGATTTTTCCTGTTTTTCCTTTATCTTTTCCTTTTACAATTCTTACTTCATCTCCTTTTTTTAATTTCATATTTTTTATTTTTTATATTTAATATTTTACAGAACCTCCACTGCCATACTTGCTATTTTGGGGAAACCCTTGTCTTTTATTTCCCGAGCCACTGGACCAAAAATCCTGGTACTTCTTGGATTTTTATCTTTCATGTTATCAATAATTACTGCGGCATTATCCGAAAATCTTATATAAGACCCATCTTTCCTTCTGTATTCTTTTTTGGCTCTAACAAGTACTGCCTTAACAAGTTCTTTTACTTTTACTGACCCATTTGGATTTGCATCTTTTACAATACAGGTTAAAACATCTCCTAAGAATCCGTACTTTCTTTTTGATCCGGGAAAAACATGGATCACCATTAGGGACTTTGCTCCTGAATTGTCTGCTACTTCTAATATGCTTCTGTGTTGCACCATTATTTAATTACCTCAATGACTCTGAAATGTTTTTCTTTTGATATTGGGCGAGTTTCCAAAATCTTGACTTTATCCCCTACATTTAGCTGTAAGTCCCCTGTATCTGCTTTTACCTTCTTACTTCTTCTAAGAAGTTTGCCATACAAAGGATGAGGGGATTTTCTCACAATCTCTATAACAACTGTTTTCTGCATTTTAACCGATGTTACTGTCCCTTCAAATATTTTCTTCATTTTCCAAAACTCCCTTCTGTCCATAAGACAATTCCTTTTCTCTAAGTGCTGTTAAAATTTGAGCAATTTCCTTCCTTTTTAAAAAAACTGCTCTTAAATTTTTGAGCTTTTTTTGAAAAAGATCTTGCCTTAAGTTAAAAAGATCATTTCTTGCATCTTTTAATAAAGCCTTAAGTTCTTCTTTGGTTTTTAAAAATAACTCTTTTTTTTGCTTGGTTTTCATAAGTTTCCCTGCATTTTTTTATCTACAATCAAAGTTTTTACAGGGAGTTTGTGCGAAGCAAGTCTTAAGGCTTCAAAAGCTGCCTCCCTTGAAACTCCCCCCATTTCAAAAAGAATTCTCCCGGGCTTAACCGGCACCACAAATTCTGCAACATCTCCTTTCCCTCCTCCCATTCTCACCTCAGGAGGTTTCTTAGTTATTGGTTTATCGGGAAAAACTCTTATCCAAACCCTTCCTCCTCTTTGAATATAGTGTGTGATAGCTCTTCTTGCCGCCTCGATCTGTCTTGCAGTTACCCAAGAAGTTTCTATTGACAAAAGGCCATAATCCCCGAAGGCAATTTTATTACCTCGATATGCCTTCCCCTTCATTCTTCCTCTTTGCTGTTTTCTGTATTTTGCTCTTTTTGGAACTAACATCGTAATAAATTAAAAACTAAAAGTGAAAATATAAAAACTGCAAATAAAAATCTTAAAAGATCTTATCTTATTTTTTAATTTTGATGTGTAATTTTTCATTTTTATATTTTATTTTTTATTTTTCTCCTCGGTTTATCCAAACCTTAACACCTACATAACCCTTTTTGGTGAGAGCCGGAACGCTTGCAAAATTAATATTTTCCCTTATTGTTGATAAAGGGACCTTTCCTTGCTGAGCTTTTTCCGTTCTTCCTATTTCTGCTCCTCCGATTCTTCCCGAAAGGACAATTCTAACCCCTTTTGCTCCTGCCCCCATCACTTTTGAAACTGCATGCACCATTACTCTTTTATGAGGGAGGCGTCTTAGCAACTGATCCGAAATATTCTTAGCAACTAAATAAGCATCAAGATTCGGCTCCTTTACGGGCTCAATTCTGATATCAAGCTTTGGCATATTTTTCCCATGTGTTTTGGGAAGAACTGAAATTAGATACCTCCTAAGCTCCTCCATTCCTGTCCCTGCTCTTCCTATCACCATTCCGGGGCGAAGAACGTAAACTGTAAGCTTGATACTATTTATAGATCTTTCTATATCGATATTGGATACCCCCGCATTTTCCAACTTATTCATAAGAGACTGTCTTAGTTTATAATCTTCAAGAAAAGTCTCTTTGTATTTTTTGTCATCAAACCACCTTGAGCTCCAGTTGAAAACCAGACCCAGTCTTAATAATTTTGGATTAACTTTTTGTCCCATAAAACCTCCCTCCAGTCGTGTAATTTTTAATTTTCAATTTTAAATTTTTATTCATTGATTTTAAATTTCAAATTTTAAATTTAATTTTTATTGTCCGCAAGGACAATTCTAATATGTGAACTTCTTTTTTTATATGGATGGACTCTTCCTCTCGTAGATGGTCTGAATCTTTTAAGAGCAGGCCCCTCCGTAATTTCTATGCTTTTTATAAAAAGGTCTTCTTTCTTAGCACCTCTGTTTATTGCATTAGCAACTGCGCTTTTTAAGGTTTTCTCAATTGAACCTGCTGCTCTTTTTTTAAGAATAGAAAGAGCATCAATCGATTTATCTATTGAGCCTATTTTGCGGATAGAATCCGCGATCAATCTTATTTTTCTTGGCCCTATTCTTATTGATTTTGCAACTGCTGTATATTCCATGAATTTAGTTATTAGTTATTAGTTAAGTTTTGCTTATTTCCCTTGCCACGACTCTTCCATGGCTTCTAAATGTTCGTGTTGGCGAAAATTCTCCAAGCCTGTGTCCTACCATAGTTTCTTGGACAAAAACATTTACAAAATTTTTCCCGTTGTGAACAGCAAAAGTGTGCCCCACAAACTCAGGCGGAATTTGGCATGCCCTTGACCATGTTTTAATAGGAGTTTTATCTCCGGTTTGTTTTTGCGCCATAACTTTTTTCATAAGTTTAGGGTCTACAAACGGCCCCTTTTTACTACTTCTTGCCATAATCGCTCCTTTCGTAACTCAAATTAAAAGTTAAAAATGAAAAGTTAAAAATTTGTTTTAATATTTTTAATTTTTTATTTGTATTTTTCATATTTTATATTTAATTTTTTATTTCTTACGTCTTTGAATAATGTACTTATCAGAATATTTTTTCTTTTTTCTTGTTTTTCCTACTGCTTTTCTTCCCGCATATGTCTTAGGAGATGGCATACCAATTCCCGATCTTCCTTCTCCTCCTCCATGAGGATGAGATCTTGGATTTTGCGCAACACCCCGAACTGTCGGTCTTATTCCCATATGTCTTTTTCGTCCTGCCTTTCCGAAAACTTCGTTTTTCCATTCTACATTCCCCAAAGTTCCTATAGTGGCAAATCCGTCGGCTCTTACCCTTCTAATCTCTTTTGAAGGAAGTCTTAAGTGAACATATCCGTTCTCATGAGCTGCCACCATTGCCGATGTACCTGCTGCTCTTGCCATCTGTCCTCCTTTACCAGGGACAAGCTCAATGTTATGGACAAAAGTTCCGATCGGAATCCGAGAAAGAGGCAGGGAATTCCCTACCCTTACATCTGCCTCAGGACCCGATACAACAGTGTCATTAAGCTTAAGGCTCCCGGGGGCAAGTATGTATCTTTTTTCTCCGTCTTGATATTGGACAAGAGCAATATCACAGGTTCTGTTTGGGTCATACTCAATTGAGACGACCTTTCCTTTTATGCTGATTTTATCTCTTTTGAAATCAATTTTCCTAAGATACCTTTTATGTTCTCCACCCTGATGGCGAACAGCAACGTGTCCCCAAACATCTCTTCCTGATTGTTTCTTTTTTATAGTTTTAAGTTTTTTCATCCGAAGCCTCCTTCTGTCCTGCCGTATCAAACATTCCAATTTTTTGTCCTTCTTTGATTCTTACAATGGCTTTTTTATAGGAAGGGAGAACTATCTCTATTCTCCTTGCGCCAAATCTTCTTTTCTTTCCTTTGACTATAGCTGTTGATACGGAAACTACATCTACTTTAAATTTTTCCTCAATATTTTTTTTAATTTGGCCTTTGTCAGCTTTTTTTGAAACTTTAAAAGTAAATTTTGAAAGTCCGACATCATTCATTGATTTCTCTGAAATTATAGGTCCTAAGATTACATCCTGATACATTAATTACCTCCTCCTTTTAAGAAATGTTTCCCTATAGCTAACACTGCATCTTTCATAAGAAGAACTCCCTTATTATCCAAAACATCATAAGTATTCAAAAGATCTGCCTTAAGAATCTTAAGACCTTCTATGTTTCTCGCGGCCCTATAGACATTCTCAAAACCACTATTCTGTTTATCTGGTGTTACCAAGAGAAGGCTTCTTTTCTTATCGTTAAACCCCAGCTTTTTGATAAGAAGGCCCATGTTTTTCGTTTTGGGTTTAATCTTTTCAATCCCTGATAGTACCTTTATTTCTCCATTGTTTTTCTTAAGAGAAAGTGCGGAGAAAAGAGCAGCCTTTTTCATTTTCTTGGGAAGTTTTAGAGAATAATCACGAGGCTTAGGACCAAAAGCAATTCCGCCACCCACAAAAATAGGGGCTTTTCTGGAGCCATGTCTTGCTCGCCCTGTCCCTTTTTGTCTCCAAATTTTTCTGGTGGAGCCTCTCACCTCTCCTCTTGTTTTGGTTGACGCGGTTCCTTTCCTTTGATTTGCAAGATAAACTCTTACAGCCTGGGCTATAAGCCGTTCATTTACTCTTACTCCAAAAATTTCTTTTGGCAAACTAAGTTTTGAGACAACTTTACCTGAAATACTGTAAACATCAACCGTTAAGCCACTTGATCTTTGTCTCTGTATCTTAAATTTTTTCTGTGTTTCAATGGTCGCAGTTTTTTTAGCCAGTACTTTTCTTGCACCCACAGAACCACTGATTTTCCTTGAACCACTAAGTTTTTTAGTTGGCACTTTTTTCTTTTTTATTTTTTCTTTTTTATTGACCATCCTTTTTGTCCCCGCCTGCTACGCTTATGCTTGCATTACGGGCTGGCTCCTTTCCTTTATTTTGCTTTGAATCTTTTATAGAGTCTGGAGCTTGACTTCCCTCGGATGAACTGAAAGTCGACCCATTTTCAGACGAACTGAAAGTCGACGCCTTTCCCGCAATTTCTGGAGTGCTGGGCGATTGGTCATCTAAAGGAGAACTGAAATTCGACACGGTATCTTCTTCTGGTTTTTCTTTTACTTCCGGTGTCTGAATTTCACTTAGCGAGTCCGAATCTTCTAATGTTTGTTCTTCATTCTGGAGAGCGTCTCCTTCAGCATGCGCCGGTCGCTCAGCACTCTCTATCTCTCCCTTCTCTTTAAAAAGCGGAGTAAATTTCTTATTCTCTCCAACCTTTTTAAGAACTATAAAACTATTTTTTCCTCCCGGAACCAAACCTTTTACCAAAATCTCATCTTCGGTAACTGCAACTATTTCCAGATTTTTAATAGTTACAGTTTCGTGTCCCATTCTTCCTGCCATTCTCTTTCCTTTATAAACTCTCCCCGGAGTTGTTGTTTGTCCTATAGAACCCGGTGCTCTTTCTCTATCTGATTGACCATGGGTTCTGGGACCGCCTTTGAAATGGTGTCTTTTTACAACTCCCGCATATCCCTTTCCTTTAGAAATTCCTGTCGCATCTATAATATCTCCGGGCTTAAAAACTTCCTCTGCCTTGACCTTCTGCCCTAAAGATAAAGTGCCCTCATCAACTCTTACCTCTTTAATAAATTTAGGGGCAGTCTTAAGACTTGCCCCTTTGAAGTTTCCAAGAAGTGCTTTTGTTGCTCTTTTCTTCTGCCCGAATCCGAGTTGGATTGCGGAATAATTATGCTTATCAGGAGTTTTCACCCCGATAACTATATTTCCTTCTACCCAAAGCCTGGTGACAGGAATCCTTGTTCCGTCTTCGAGGAACTTTTGCGTCTGTTCTATCTTTTGCCCTAATAATACTTGCATAATTCTAGCTGTTGTTTTCTTTAAATAATTCTGCTTTGCAGAACAACAAAAAAGCGACCCACTTTGAGCCGCTTCTCCGCCTTTCAGCAGATTGATGACTCTTTTACGTGGCCAAGAAAACCTCCATTCGCTTTGTCATTAGCTTGAAGTCAATTATATAAGAAGCCAAGCGTAAATGCAATATGTATAGACATTAAGTTTTAATACTAGACAAAACCTCAAATAATAAGTAGAATCTGGATGTTTAAAGATAGGTTAGTTTATTTAGAGGGGGTGATTAAATGACAAGTTTTTATGGTGAATACGACTACAACAAGTTAGCAGGAAGAGAAAGAGCTGCTAGAAGAGACGCTGCTGTTAAACAGTATGGTGAAGAATTAGGCAGATCTCTGATTGAATATGTGAACAATCCTAAAGGAGACGCTGGAAGGGCTTTTGCTGAAAGAATTGTTGCCAGTCTTGAAAGTGAAAACGCTCAGCAGAAAACAACTGCTGTAATGGCATTAATGAACGCTTTTAAATTAATAATGGAAGATAAAATTGACCCGGTTAGAAGAACAGCAAATCGGGCATCCCGTGAAGCAAGGCCACTCTTTAGAAGAATTGCATCTTAATTTCAATATTCACTCCGGCTAGAATTTGAGTTTAAAATAAAACTATAGTAGCTTAGCTAGCTCTTCTTCTGTTATTTCTGCTTGATTGAGAATTTTTCTCAGAGTTCCTTGAGGAATTGATCCAGGATGAACAGCTATTTGAGTCCATCTTCCATCTTGATGTTTTAATCTTATATGACTTCCTTTACCTTTTGTTTTGGTGAATCCAAGTTTCTTTAAAGCGTTGATTAGTTTTTGAGGCTTAACATTTCTCGGCAGTTTGCTCATAAAGCAAATGTTCTTGCACCTGCCGGAGCTTTTACTTGCGCTGTCGTGACAACTTGTTCTTTTACATTATCAACGGGAATTTCTTTTCTTTCTTCAGCCAAACATTCAATAGCAAGTTCTATTCCTTTTTTTATGCTTTTGAGGACTTCATCAATTGTGTCGCCATAGTCGGCAACTCCAAGAGTTGGACAAAAAGCATTGTAAACGGTTTTTTTACCTGTCTTTTCCGGCTCAATAATAATTCTGTAATTTAAAACTTGTGTTTGCATAAGCTTATTATCTCACTTAAATCTTGCAGTGGCAAGGAGAAAAATTTAGAATTCGGATTTGATTAGAAATTTTCAGGGATTACATCTTTATCTCTACATTAACTCCGGCTGGTAGTTCAAGATGAGTCAAAGAGTCGATGGTTTTATCTGTAGGAGACATAATATCTATTAATCGCTTGTGGACTTTAATTTCAAAATGATCTCTGGCATCCTTGTCTATAAAAGGGGACTTGTTGACTGCAAAAACACTTCTTTTTGAGGGAAGAGGGATAGGACCTACGACCTTTGCTCCTGTTCGTATCGCAGTATCTAAGATCTGCTGACAGCAAAGGTCTATAACTCTTGCATCATAACTTTTTAAACGTACTCGTATTCTTCCCTTAGGCATAAAAATTAACTAATAACTAAAAGTGTAAAACTAAGAACTATTAAAACCAATGGTCTATTTTACAATATAAAAAGGTGTTATACAAGGGAGACTAAATTGCTGCATTGTTCAATTGCTAAATTGTTATGAAGAAAATTTCTTAAAGAAAAAATTATTAAAGGAGTAAATATTGGAAGTTTTAAACTTGATCTCCGGGGTCGGTGACTAATTCACCAATAGGCATGGCGCTAGTAGCTTCTGGGGTTTGTACACCTTGCTCAAAAATTACCCCCGCTTCTGCTAGTTTGCCTTCCAATTCAGTGGGGTAATATAATTTTGCTTCACCGAGACGATCTATGTGTGTTTCAAAAACTATCAACATCGGTGCTTTAGTTACACCAACTGTATATCCGTTGGTATTAGTATCCAATGCTACCCGGATTATACTATCTTTATTTTTTCGCACTAACGCATGGAAAGCCTGCGTTCGTTCTTTTGACAAATATGCTTCTGGCATAATTATTATCCTTTCTCTCCTGTTGAGCCATCGTGTCGGGTATGAGTCACTTTTATTCTAGTTCTTACCGTACGTTCATCTTCTATTTCGACGGTATCATTTTCTCCTCTTAGAAACATTCTTATTTTGCCTTTTTCTACGTTTCCTTCTGTTGAAACTGTAAAGTCATTAGTTCGAACCGCAAATACCAAATCCTGACCGGAGAATTCTACTTCAGTTAAATCAAGGTCGTGACATTCAATATTCGTTTTGATTCCTCCAAGCTCAAATTTCTGCGAACCGCCTATACCCACTTTCGTCTATGCTTCTTCGCCGCCCCTTAAAATTTTTATGTTTGCCGGTGCCATATATTAAATTAAAATTAAGAATTGAAAATTGAAAATTAATTTAAGGTAGGTGGATTATAGTAGAGATCTAATCCAAAAGTCAAGGGGAATTGGTTAGTTGGTTAGTTCGCAGTTTGGTTATTCGGGGGTAGCAAACGAAAAACGAAGAACTAATAACGAAGCTTCGTAAAATTATGCCCCATCCGATCTTACTGTTCGCCTTTTCAATTCTATTCGAATACGGCTCACAGAGCAATTTCGGAGGGACTACGCAATAATTTTGGAGATTACTCCTGCTCCGACTGTCTTTCCGCCTTCCCGAACAGCAAATCTTACTCCCTCTTCAAGTGCGACGGGAACAATAAGTTTTACTGTCATTTTGGTTGAGTCTCCGGGCATTACCATTTCAACTCCCTTAGGAAGCGTAACTTCTGCAGTCACATCTGTTGTTCTTATATAAAACTGCGGTCTGTAACCTGTAAAGAATGGCGTGTGGCGTCCGCCTTCTTCTTTGGTAAGGATATAAACTTCTGCCTCAAATTCCTTGTGAGGCGTAATTGAGCCCGGTTTTACAATAACCTGCCCTCTTTCAACATCATCTTTTTCAATACCCCTTAGAAGTAGTCCTACATTGTCTCCTGCTTGACCTTCATCAAGTTGTTTTCGGAACATCTCAACTCCTGTAACAACCGTTGATTTGGTATCTCTCATCCCTACAATTTCAACAGATTCATTTACTTTTACAACTCCTCTTTCAATTCTTCCGGTTACAACAGTTCCCCGACCCTTTATAGAGAAAACATCCTCAACAGGCATAAGGAAAGGCTTGTCAACATCTCTTTTGGGAGTTGGGATATCATTATCAACCGCATCCATCAATGCTGAGATTTGTTTTTCTGCTTCCGCATCTCCCTCCAAAGCCTTAAGAGCAGACCCTCGAATAATTGTCACCTTGTCTCCGGGATATTTGTATTTTGTGAGAAGTTCCCGGACTTCCATTTCGACCAGATCCAGAAGCTCTGCGTCGGAAACCATATCGGTCTTGTTGAGGAAAACTACAATTGCCGGTACTCCAACTTGATATGCGAGTAAAATATGTTCTCTTGTCTGGGGCATGGGGCCATCCGGCGCAGAAACTACAAGAATTGCACCATCCATTTGCGCAGCTCCTGTGATCATATTCTTAATGTAATCTGCGTGTCCCGGAGCATCAATGTGGGCATAATGTCTTTTGTCGGTCTCGTACTCAATGTGGGTAATATTAATGGTAACCCCTCTTGCTTTTTCTTCGGGAGCATTGTCAATGTCTTCGTATTTCTTAACCTGCGCTTTGCCCTGTTTTGCCAAAACTGAAGTAATAGCAGCTGTTAATGTGGTTTTACCATGATCGACATGGCCAATAGTACCAATATTTACATGCGGTTTTGTTCTTTGAAATTTTTCTGCCATATTTTAAAAATTTTTACAAGAAAAGAATACACCTTAAAGTTTTAGGCTAGAAAGAAATATACAATATTTTTACGAGTGCGTCAAGGGGGAAAATAAAAAATATTAATCTGGGATGTGTAGTTTGTCTCGAGGAATAGACGCTGCGCCTCGCATTCTTACAAGCACAAAAGCAAAATGTCCATCCGTTGATCCTCTATGCAAAGTGTTTGGGGGAACTGTTGTAAAATTATTGTTCTCGGTAAGCTCAACTTGTGAAGATCCATCCCCTCCTAAGTGAAGAAACATTTTTCCTCGCAACAGATGGTAATCTTCTTCAATTACTACGCCTTCGTGAGGATGTTTATGCGAGGAGGTTTTTTTATTTGGGCCCATAAAATATATAAAAATCCAATCGTCACCAATCGTTCCTTCGTATATGTACTCTGCTTCAGAATTAGAATTATCGTGTTGTCTTGATGGAAAAATAAGATCTAAAGTTTCCCCCTCTTTAAGAACGCCAATTGAGTAGAGTCTTTCATGTAAAACAAAGTGATAATTTGGGACGAACATCGAAAGCTCTTCCTGTGTTAGAAATTGAGGGGCTTGCTTTCCGTCTTCGGGATGAAAGCTAAATCCCCTTTCTGCCGGTGACAACATAAGTTACTTAAAAAGATATTATAATAAATTCTACTGTGCGGTGGCAACCCCTCTGGCAAAGGTACAGGGAAATTTATTTTTCTTCATCTTTATTTTCATCGTCTTCTCCCAAATTAATTCTAATGGGATCAGGTAAAACAGCTGCTCGCGGCGTATCAGAATTCTTAAACCCCAAAGTAGCTGCCGTAGTTGCTGCCAAAATGTCATCTCCCGGACAAATCAAAATTCTTAAGCCCATTGCTACAACTGTAAATCCTACTCGTACAATAGAAGGAAAGAATCCTCTCTTAAGCAAGTATCTTGATTTACCACCGTTTTTCTCTGAGCCAACGGAGTCACTGACTGACATGCACTTCAGTTGTTCACGCATATAACTTATTACTGCGCGGATACCCTTCCGGTAAAGGTCGACTTGGCAAGCATTTGTTCTACAATATTTTTTGGAACTTCCTCATAATGAGATGGCTCCATGTAATATGATGCGCGTCCCTGAGACATACTACGCAAGGTTGTTGCATAACCAGATAATTCTGCCAAAGGAACCATTGCCAGAACAATAGTCGCCCTTGCTCTTTCCTCGGTTCCCAGAATCTGCGCTCTTTTTGCGGACAGATCTCCAATAACATCTCCCATAAATTCTGAGGGCGTTGTTACTTCAACTTTCATAATCGGCTCCAAAAGTGTAAGCCCTGCCTTTTTGGCTGCCGCCTGAAGCGCCTGGCTTGCGGCAATTTTAAAGGCTATATCTGAAGAATCAACTTCATGATAACTTCCGTCATAAACTGCAACTTTCATATCAACCATAGGATACCCTAATAAAACTCCGTTCTCCATGGATTCCCTAATACCTTTCTCTACAGATGTAATAAACTCTTTAGGGATTGCTCCACCTTTTATCGCATCTACAAATTCATAACCCTCTCCCCGAGGCTTTGGTTCAAGACGAAGAAAACAATGGCCGTATTGACCCCGTCCTCCAGATTGACGAATATATTTTCCTTCAGCTTGAGTTTCTTTCGTTATTGTTTCTTTATAGGCAACTTGGGGCGCTCCAACATTTGCCAGAACTCCAAACTCTCTTTTCATTCGGTCCACCATAATTTCAAGCTGAAGCTCTCCGATTCCCGAAATAATTGTTTGTCCTGTCTCATGATTTGTTTTTATCACAAACGTTGGATCTTCTTCGGAAAGTCTCTTAAGAGCAAAGCCAAGTTTTTCTTGATCGACTTTGGTCTTTGGCTCAATGGCAAGAGAGATAACAGGTTCCGGGAAAGAAATCTTTTCAAGAACAATTGGTTTTTTCTCATCACATAGAGTATCTCCCGTTGCCGTATCCTTAATACCGACAAGCGCTACTATTTCTCCTGCAAATGCCTCTTTTATCTCCTCTCTTGTATTTGCGTGCATAAGAAGAATTCGGCCGACTCTTTCCGTAATATTTTTTGTACTATTATATGTATAAGAACCCGATGTTATTTTTCCCGAGTAAACTCTAACGTAGGTGAGTTTCCCCACATGAGGATCGATCTGGATCTTAAAGGCAAGACCTGAAAAATGCTCTTCAGGCACAAGTTTTCTAACCTCATCTCCATTGGTCTTGGGATTTATGCCATGAACCTCCTTAAGATCAAGAGGGGAAGGAAGAAAGTCCACAACAGCATCAAGAAGGGGTTGAACCCCTTTGTTCCTAAGAGAGGATCCCGCATAAATTGGAACCAGTTTGTAGTCAATAACTGCCTGTCTTAATGCTCTTCTCAACTCATCCACTGAAGGCTCTTCCCCTCCCAGGTATTTTTCCAAAAGCTTATCATCTGTTTCTGCAATTTTTTCTATAAGCTTATGGCGGTACTGCTCGGCTTGCTTTTTGAGATCTTCCGGAATTTCATCGGATATCTCGAATTTCGCGCCAAGTTGATCCGATCCCCAAATATAAGATTTTCTACTTAAAAGGTCAACTATCCCTTTAAATGTTTGTTCGACTCCGATGGGCAAAACCATAATCGCAGGATTTGCACCAAGCCTGTCCTCTATACTTTTGACTGTTGCAAGAAAATCAGCGCCTAACTTGTCCATTTTGTTGATAAAACAAATTCTCGGAACTTTATATTTATCCGCCTGTCTCCAAACAGTTTCTGACTGAGATTGAACTCCTTCCTCCGCATCAAGAACTGTTATACCGCCGTCAAGAACACGAAGAGATCTTTCGACTTCTGCTGTAAAATCAACATGGCCCGGTGTATCTATAATATTTATCCGATAAGGGTCCTCTCGCCCCGCGGAGCTTTGCGAAGTGTGGGTCCAATAAGTAGTTGTTGCGGCAGAAACAATAGTGATACCGCGCTCTTTCTCCTGCGCCATCCAATCCATTTGAGTAGTTCCCGCATCGATATCTCCGATTTTGTATGTTTTTCCAGTATAAAAGAGAATACGCTCGGTCGTGGTGGTTTTACCCGCGTCAATATGAGCAATAATTCCAATATTTCTAATTTTCTCAAGTGGTACTTGTCTTTTTGTTTCAGCCATAACATAAAAAAATTCCAAATCTCAAGCACCAAATCCCAAATAATTTTCTAATTTTCAAAATTCGAATTTTGAATTTATTTAGAATTTAGGATTTTGGATTTAGAATTTACTATTTGTAGTATACCATATTTTCGAAGCTCTGACCATATACTTAGCGAGGACCGAAAATTGTAGCAAAGCGGTTGTCGGGAAGTTTTCTGGATTTTGATTTTCTGTGTGAAAAATAATCAGATGATTCGAAAGTGCAAATTCTTGGATTATAAATATTTTTCTTTAAAACTTTTAGCCTAGTTAATTCTTTTTCAACTTTTTCCCAAAGATCGATTTCATAATGACATGGTCCAATTGATGGACCAATATTAACAACGAGATTTTTGGGATTAATATTAAACTTTTTCTTTAAAGCTTCAATTGTACTCTTGACAATCTTTTTAAGATTGTGTCTTGACACATGAATAAGTCCAATGGTTTTAGTCTTGGGATCATAAACTGCAATAGGTAAACAGTCTGCTGTTAAAATACTCAAATAAACCTCTTCTCTATTTGAAACTGCCGCATCTGCTTTTATAACAGTCTTTGTATCTTTTGCACCTCTTCCTAAATCTTTTATTGTTACTGAATAAACTTTATCTTTATGCTGAAGATATAAAACTACAAAATTGTCTAAATTTAATCCAAATTTTTCTGCAATTTTTTTTCTATTTTTTAATGCTTCTTTTTCTCCCTTAAAGAAAGACATATTCCCATCACCTACTTTTGTCGTTAGTAAAACTAATGCTGAAAAATCCTCGATTTTCATCCCAGAGATTATATCAAAAGTTAAGTGCTATAATTGTTTTATGAAATTAAAGAAATTGATTAAGGATTATCTTGAAGAGGCAAAGTTGATGCAACTCTCAACTTGCGTTGATAATCAGCCGTGGGTCTGTCATGTTTGGTTTGCTGCTGATGAAAATTTAAATATTTACTGGTTTTCCTCAACTACAAGGCGGCATTCAAGAGAAGTAATGAAAAATCCAAAAGTTTCTGCTGCAATCGTTCTCCCTCACACTCCGGAAGATATTCCGAGAGGACTACAGCTTGAGGGAGATGCGCAGCTTCTTACCGATGAGAAAGATATTCAAAAAGCAAGATCTGTTTATGAAGGACGAATATTTTCAAAAAAAGTGGTTAATGATTTAATAAAGTCCAAAGACTCACCTCATAAGTTTTATAAAATTAAACCAAGAGCATTTGTACTTTTCGATCTGGTAAACTTCCCGGAAAATCCCCGACAAGAATTAGAATTCTAAATTACCACCTGAAGTGGGCGAAGGCGCGGTTGACTCTCCAAATTTTTCCTCATGCAAAACTATTGACAGACTATAAATCTCTCGTTATGATAAGTCTAATAATCTAAATCATTAGACTTAATAAATATGTCTCAGGTTTCGAGAAGAACACTCTCAAAAAACGTGGAAAAGAAAATGTATTCTATCTTTTTTAATGCATTGGCTCGATTATCAAACCCTTCAGATATTCAAGATTTTATTCTGGATCTTTTAGGACCAGCTGAACAAACAATGCTAGCAAAAAGACTTGCAATCGCTGTTCTTCTGGTAAAAGGTTATCAGTATGAAACCATTAAAGATATTCTTAAAGTTTCACAGGAAACTATTGCGAGAGTAAATATGATGCTCAATTTTAGAGGTAAGGGATACAATATTGCGATTAAAAGAGTGCTTCGAGAGGAAAAGTTAGAAGATTTATTTAAAGTAATCGGAGATTCAGCCGTTGGAATTCTTCTTGAATCATCTATAAAAAGGTCTCTTAGACGAGAAAGAAAAAGAACAAGGAAACCCAAAACTGCCTTGGGATAAGTTTAGTCTAATAATCTAAATTATTAGACTTTATATCGCTATTTATCTACTCAATACCCTTCTAAAAATTCTTCTATCTTTTCTTGTATTTATTAAGTACTATGACAGATTGGATTTAAGAAAATACTTTGTGGCTTACCACCTGAAATGAGCGAAAGCTTTATTTGCTTCTGCCATTCTGTGGACAACGTCTCTTTTTTTAATTGCTTCTCCTTTGTTTTCTAAGGCATCCAGAAATTCTGCTGCAAGTTTTTCAGAAAATGTATGATAGTCTTTGTTGGACCTTCTGCGTGCCGCCTGTATAAGCCACCTTATTGCAAGCGATGTTCGTCTGTCCCCTCTTACTTCAACAGGTATCTGATAAGATGCTCCACCCACTCTTCTTGCCTTAACTTCCTGTCTAGGTTCAATATTTGAGAGCGCTTTTTCAAAAACCTCAAGAGCATCTTCCCCCTGTTTTGAGATGTTTTCCAAAGCATTATAAAAGACTTTCTGAGCAACGGTCTTTTTTCCATCGCGCATCAAGTTGTTTATGAACTTCGTTGCGAGTTTGCTTCTGTAAATCTTGTCCGGCTCAGCTTGTCTTTTCCCTGCTTTCTTATGTCTCATCAAATTAAATTAAAAATTAAAAATTAAAAATAAAATTTGAAATATATTCTTTTTTATTTTTGATATGTATTTTTTATATTTTATACTTTATTTTATCCTGCGGTTTCCGCTGGCGCCTCTGCCGTAGTCTGGGCTTCTGCGGTCGGTTTAGGCGCTGCCTCTCCTCGCTTTGTTCCGTACTTGCTTCTTGCCGTCTTCCTTCCTTCAACTCCTGCAAGATCAAACTTGCCTCTTACAATATGGTATTTAACACCCGGCAAATCTTTAACTCTTCCTCCCCGCACCAAAACAATTCCATGTTCTGAAAGCGCATGTCCAATTCCTTGAATATAAGCAGTTACTTCCATTTTGTTTGAAAGCTTAACTCTTGCAACCTTTCGAAGAGCAGAATTAGGCTTTCTAGGAGTCATTGTTTTAACAAGAGTCACTACCCCTCTTTTTTGAGGAGCTGTTATTGATTTGTAAACCTGGTCTTTGGAATTAAATATTCTTCGTAGTGCTGTTGACCTGGTTTTTTTAACTTTGCTCTTTCTTCCTTTTCTTGAAAGCTGTGATAAGGTAGGCATCGTTTTAAATTTTTTAATTACTAATTTCTAATTGACCTAAAATTTAGAAATTAGATCAATTAGGTTAATCAGGTTAATTAGGTTAATTGAAGTAGTATTATACATTATCTGCGGAAGGTTGTTCAACTCCAATTTTATCGGGGTCAACCCCCGTTTGAGGAGGAAAGGGTTCGAAAGATCCCATCTCAAAATCGGTGGAGACTGAATCTGGGGCAACAGGAATCAGTCTTCCAATAATAACGTTTTCCTTAAGACCCATAAGCCTATCCTCCTGTCCCTGTAAAACAGCCTCTGTAAGAACCTTAGTCGTTTCCTGGAATGATGCTGCAGAAAGCCAGGAATCCGAGAAAAGTGATGATTTAGTAATCCCAAGAAGAATTTGTCTCGCAGTTGCAGGCTCCCCTCCCTGAGAAAGTGTTTCTGCATTTATCTCCTCAAACTTAACTTTTGTTATGAAATCTCCGGGAATAAGAGAAGTGTCTCCGACTGTTTCAATTACCACCTTATCTGACATTTTTCGCAATATTACCTCAAAATGTTTATCGTTAATTTCAATACCTTGAAATTCGTAAACTCTCTGAGCTTCTGCGATTATGTACCTTTGAGCGTCAATAATTCCCCTTATTTTCAGAATGTCTTTTGGATCAAGGTATCCCTGGGCAAGCTGAGACCCTGAGGAGATTGCATCACCGTCTTCTACTGTCAGCTCAGATGCCAAAGGGATAAAATATTCTCTCTCTTCAGGAGGTTTAGTTCTTGGATTTCGAACTTTAACAATATATCCGTCCTCTGTTTTTTCGATCTTTATCTTTCCTGCAATATCAGACATGGGAGAAAGATTCTTGGGGGTTCTCATTTCAAAAAGCTCCTCAACTCGGGGTAACCCTTGGGTAACATCGGACATTACTACCCCCCCAAAATGTCTTACTCTCATGGTTAGCTGAGTCCCGGGTTCTCCAATTGACTGCGCCGCGATAACCCCCACGGGAACCCCTATTTTTACTTTTCTCTTGGTTGAAAAATCCCAACCATAACAGGAGGCACATACCCCATATTCTATCTTGCAGATAAGAGGAGACCTTAAGTATACCTCTTCGATGTCACCGGACGAAACAAGATGAGCTTTCTCCTCATTAAGCTCCCCGCCTTCTTTAACAATTACTTTTTTGTTTTTTTTAGAAACTATATTTGATGCTGCAATTCTTCCCAATATTCTGTCATAAAAGGTTGCTCTTCTATCAGGCTCCTCTTTTAATACTGCGATTCCGTCTTTTGTTCCGCAATCTTCGCCTCTTATGATAACATCATGAGCAACATCAACCAACCTTCGCGTAAGATAACCGGCATTTGCAGTCTTTAAAGCAGAATCTGTCAGACCTTTTCTTGAACCCCGCGCACTTGCTACATATTCAAAAATTGATAATCCTTCCCTGAAGTTCGATTTAATTGGTAACTCAACTATTTTCCCTAGTGGATCTAGGATTAGACCTCTTATTGCAGACAGCTGCTTAACTTGCTCTTTACCTGCCCTAGCGCCTTCTGAATCAATAATTACCTTGATAGGGTTTTCGGATCTTAAGGAAGCCCAGGTTTTATCCGCAAGTTCATCAGTGATTGCAAGCCATACATCATTCTCAAGTCTTTTTCTTTCATCATTTGTAATAAGGCCCTGCTGGTATTCAATCTCAATTTCTTTAATTTTCCTTTCGGCGTCCTGGATGCTTTTATCTTTTCCTTCCACCATTTGATTATCAAATACCGAAACTGAAACACCTGATATTGTTGCTCCATAGAATCCGAGAGTCTTTATATTGTCTATAAGTTTCTCAACTTCCTCCGGGGAATAATTTGCTATAGCATGTGTTACTATTTTTTTGATGCCCGATGCTTTTACGGGGTTGTTTATAAATTCTAAAGTTTTAGGAAGTTTTTCGTTAAACATTATTCTTCCCACCGTTGTTTCGGTAATTTTGCCATCTATTCTGACTTTTATGGGTTCTCTGAATTTTATTTTGAACAAAGAATGGGCAAGAATAGCCTCATCTGGTGATCCAAAAACAGACTGAGAATCATTCCTTAAGGTTTCATCAAGACTTGTAAGATAGAATATTCCAACCGCCATTTCTTTGTTTGGAAGAGTTATGGGACTTCCATCGGCGGGTTTTAAAAGATTGTGCCTTGGCATCATCAGATTCACTGCTTCTTCCTTGGCCATGTTGGACAAAGGTATATGAACTGCCATTTGATCTCCGTCAAAATCAGCATTGTAACCGGCACACACGCATGGATGAAGGCTTATTGCTGATCCCTCTATAAGTACCGGGTAGAAAGCCTGAATTCCCAATTTATGTAAAGTTGGTGCGCGGTTTAAAAGAACTGGATGATTTTTGGTAATTTCCTCAAGAATATCAAATACCTCAGGGGGTCTTTTTTCAATAAACCTTTTTGCTGATTTTATATTTGGGGCATATCCTCTTACAATTACTTCGCGCAAAACAAAAGGCTTAAACATTTCAAGAGCCATCTCTTTAGGAAGGCCGCATTCAGAAAGATCAAGTTCTGGACCAACGACAATAACAGATCTTCCTGAATAATCCACTCTTTTACCTAGGAGGTTTTGCCTAAATCTTCCCTGTTTTCCCCTAAGCATGTCTGATAGTGATCTTAAAGGAGAGGCTACTACCTGTGTTGATCTTTGGGATACATCAATCAATGCATCGACTGACTCCTGAAGCATCCTTTTTTCGTTTCGTAAGATTATTTCAGGAGCTCCAAGAATTATAAGATGCTTTAATCTGTTATTTCTGTTAATAACACGTCTATACAAATCATTAAGATCAGATGTCGCAAATCTTCCTCCTGCAAGCTGTACCATGGGGCGAAGATCAGGCGGGAGAACAGGCAGAACTGAAATAACCATAGAGGAAGGGGAAACACCCGCCTTTCTCATTGATTCAATAAGTCTTAATCTCTTGATAAGCTTAAGATATTTCTGTCCTTTTGATTTTTCTGCTTCTTTTCGAAGTTTAATAATTAAATCGGGGAGGTCAAGTCTGTTAAGAAGCTCAAGTATTCCCTCAGTCCCTGTCCGCATGGTAAAGAAGACAGGAATGTCATATTCAAGAATCTTAAAGTATTCATCTTCTGAAAGAACCGTCCCTACACGGAGGCTTTTTATAAGCCGAGATAGTGCTTCGTAAATTTCATCTATCTTTTTCTCTTCCTCAATCAGTCTTTCCTGAAGGACTGCAATTTTTTGTCTTTCTGTTAAATCAAGTTCCTGATATATAAGCCCTCTCTGCTCTTCTTTTATTTTGGAAGATTCCTTTTTCTTGACCACTGTTTCCTCTTTTATTTTTTTCTCCTCAGAAAGAATTTCTTGTCGCTGGATTTTCTTTCTTTCTTCAATGTTTTTAAGAAATTTATCAAGCGCTTCTTTTTTCTTATCCTCGTCAACATCCACAACCAAAAATGAGGCGTAATAAATTACGGACTCCAAACTTCTTTGAGACATGTCAAGAATAAGAGAAAGGGGAGACGTTGATCCTTTAAAGAACCAAACATGAGAAACGGGTGAGGAAAGATTAATGTGCCCCATTCTTTCTCTTCGAACTCTTGATGTGGTTACTTCAACTCCGCATTTATCACAGATAACACCTCTATGTCTTATTCTTTTATATTTTCCGCAGTAACATTCCCAATCTTTGGTTGGACCAAAAATTCTCTCATCAAAAAGCCCATCCTTTTCAGGACGCAGCGTCCTGTAATTAATAGTCTCAGGCTTGGTAACCTCTCCGTATGACCAGGAGAGAATATCATCCTTATTAGCAAGAACAATCTTTAAAGACTTAAAATCCAAAATTGTAATATCTTTCATTTTTTTATTATCAGTTCTGTTATTCATCTCTCGTCTCCCCTTTCTGAATAAATTCTTCTTTTATCGTACCCTCACTTACACCCGTTCCTGTCTCTTCCTGAGAGGGAATTCCCTTTTCCCCCATTTCCTCACGAAGCTCTCTTCTCTCTTGTTCGGTTTTCTCCTGTTCTGCGACTGTTTTCCCTTCGGGTTTTTCTTCCTCTGAAACATCAGGAAGTGCCACATTTACAGACTGAGGTGTATCAACGGTTACGCCTTGTGCTATAACATTTATACCAAGGGCGGCAAGTTCTTTTATTAAAACCCGAAATGACTCCGGGACCTTAGGGGTTGGAATATCGGTCCCTTTTACGATTGCCTCAAAAGCCTTAGCACGTCCTACAACGTCGTCTGATTTTATAGTTAACATTTCCTGAAGAATATATCTTGCACGATGAGCTTCAAGTGCCCAGACCTCCATCTCTCCAAGTCTTTGCCCTCCCATTTGCGCCTTTCCGCCTAGGGGCTGCTGGGTAACTAGAGAGTAAGGACCGGTAGATCTGGCATGAGTTTTATCTTCTACCATATGAATCAGTTTCATAATGTATTCAACTCCTACAACGACTGAATTTTCATAAGCTTCCCCAGTTCTACCATCATAAAGAGTTGTCTTGCCATTTTCTGGAAGTTTTGCGGTTTTAAGAAGAGAAATAATTCTCTCTTCTCCAACTTCTTCAAAAACTGGTACTGCAACTTTAATATTAAGTTTCTTTGCCGCCCAACCAAGATGCGCCTCGAGAAGCTGTCCCAAGTTCATGCGAGCCAAAACACTTATGGGGGAAATAATAATATCAACAGGTGTACCGTCAGATAAATAAGGCATATCTTCTTGCGGTAGAATCTTTGAGATAACTCCTTTGTTTCCGTGCCGTCCGGCAAGCTTATCTCCGACAGTTACATGACGAAACTGTGCAACTTCAACAATAATTTTTTTGATAGTTCCCGGCTCAAGCTCATCTCCTTTTTTTTGATCAAGAATCTGAATACTTATAACTGTTCCTCTTTCTCCATTAGGAACGCGAAGAGAGGTATCCCTCACTTCCCTTGCCTGTTCTCCAAAAATTGCCCTAAGGAGCCTTTCTTCTGCGGTAAGTTCTGTTTCTCCCTTAGGAGCGATTTTCCCAACTAGGATATCTCCGGGCCCCACCTCGCTTCCCACAACGACAATTCCTTCCTCGTCCAAATTTGCCAGATCTTCTTCAGAAACATTTGGAATATCTCTTGTTGTTTCCTCAGATCCGAGTTTGGTATCAACAACAGATGCTTCATATTTTTCAATATGAATTGATGAAAGAGTATCCTCCTTAACAAGCCTGTCCGATATAACAATGGCATCCTCATATCCTAGCCCATCCAGAGAGGCATAGGCGATAATCAAATTTTTTCCAAGAGCTTGTTCTCCGTCACAAGATGCAGGTCCGTCGACAAGAATATCTCCCTTTTTCACTTTTTGTCCGGGGAAAACCTTTGCTCTCTGAGTATAAGAGGTTGCCTGAGAACTTCTCTTAAATGAATTAATTCCAAATTCTTTTTTTTCACTGTTTCTTGATCTTATTATAACTTTATTTGAGTCGACATAGGAAACTGTTCCGTCAATCGGAGACTTGATTACTCTTCCCATAACCTGGGCGATTGTGCTCTCCATTCCTGTACCCACAACTGGACTTTCGGGATTTACAAGAGGAACTGCCTGACACTGCATATGAGTACCCATAAGTGCCCTGTTCGCCTCATCATGGCTTACAAAAGGAATGAGGGACGCGGCAGATCCGACAACCTGTCTTGGAACAACATCTACATACTCTACGTTCTCTTTTTCTGTTTCTATAAACTCTCCTTTGTGCCTTACGGGAACACGATCTTCCTGAATAAACCCGTTTTTGTCCAGAACACCTGAATGGGTAATATAATAATTTTGTTCATCATCTGCTGTCATGTAAATTGTTTCATCGGTTGCTTTCACTAAAGTCTTTCCCCCGCTTTTGCGAATAGCTGTCTTTCTATAGGGAGTTTCCAAAAATCCAAATTCATTTACTTTTGCATAAAGAGCAATATAGGTTACGAGTCCAATATTGGGTCCCTCGGGACTTCTTATCGGACAGATTCTTCCATACTGGGAACTGTTAATATCACGAATAGAAAAAGCCGCTCTTTCTCTTGAAATTCCTCCCGTACCCATAACTGTAAGACGATTCAGATTATCTATCTCAGAAAGAGGATTTGTCTGATCAAGAATTGTTGAGAGCTGTGAAGTTCTGAAAAATTCATTTATAGATGCCATTATGGGTCTTGCGTTTATAAGACCTGCAATTGTTACGGGAACATCAGGCTGAATAAGACTCATTCTTTCCTTTACGCTTCGCTCAAGTCTTAGAATTCCCACGCGGAAGGCATTAGTTGCAACAAGTTCCCCCACTCTTCTAACACGTCTATTTGCAAGACTGTCAATATCATCTATCCCATCCTTTCCTTGGGCAAGTTCAATAAGAAAGGCTATTGTTCCTATAACATCATCTATGGTGAGTACTCTTTCCTCTGAGAGTTTAAAACCCGGAGCATCTTTGAGTTTTTTATTTATCTTATATCTTCCGACTCTTCCAAGATCATAGCGTCTTGCATGGAAAAACATCCCATAAAAGCTTTCCTTAATTTTATCAAGAACTATTGGTTCTCCCGGATGCATCTTTCTGAAAATTTCAACAAGAGCTTCTTGAGAATCGGGGGTTTCATCTTTTTTAAGGGTATTATCTATAAAAGAGGCTTTCCCTTCTTCAGGCTCCTTAAATTTTTCTCTTATATCATCATTTGAGGAAATCCCAAGGGCTCGCAAAAATGTTGTTGCTAAAAACTTTCTTCTTCTGTCAATTCTCACGGTTATTGTTTCATGTCTTGTTGTTGAAAACTCAAGCCATGACCCATGCACCGGTCTTATCTCGGCAGTATATATTTTTTTTCCCGTAACATTATCTTGTATAACTGTAAAGTAGGCGCCGGGAGATCGAACCAACTGGTTTACAATAGTTCTCTCGACACCATTTATAATAAAGGTTCCTCTCTCTGTCATTTGAGGGATGTCTCCAAGAAAAACTTCCTGTTTGATGGTCTTATTTGTTTTTTTGTTAAGAAGCTCAGCGCTTACATACAAAGGCGCATCAAACGTTATTCCTTTTGTTATACAAAAATCAGTGGACTTTGGGGGTTTTCCAATCCTGTAATCTTTAAATATTAAAGTCCAGTTTTTTTCGGTAAAATCATCGATGGGGGAAATCTCCTGAAGAATCTCTCCAATTCCTTTTTCCAAAAACCAAGCATAAGAATCTTTCTGTACTGCAAGAAGGTCAAGTGTCGGTAAGAACGAATATTCTTTCCCCCAGTTTATTCTGGTGTTGTTTCTGTTTATAAACTTGTCAGCTTTAGGCATCAGATAAATTCAAATTTTTCTACAACAAAAAAAATACACAGGGTTCTCACCCCTTTTTCCAAAATTTGTTGGCGTGGAGAATTTATAGCAGAAAAGCCAAACCATGTCAACAGTTAATTCTGATAAAATAAAAAAGGTGAATGAAAAAATCTAGAAGGCAGAAGGCATTAAAGATAGTAAAAGAACTTAAAAAACTTTTTCCGACTTCAAAAACAGCTCTTGTTTACTCAACTCCCTTTGAACTTCTGGTTGCTGTAATCTTATCAGCAAGAAATACGGACAAGAAAGTGAATGAAATTACAAAAAAACTTTTTGAAAAATATGAGACCGTAGATGATTTCAAGAATGCAAATATAAGAGGGCTCGAAAAAGACTTATCCCAACTTGGGCTCTTCAGACAAAAGGCAAAATTTATTAAAGAGACCGCAAAAATTATTTCTGAAAACTATAGCGGGGAGATTCCGAAGAGAATGGACGAATTAATCAAACTTCCGGGAGTTGGTAGAAAGACGGCAAACATAATCCTCGGAAATATTTATGGAATCGTTGAAGGAATTGCGGTTGATACTCATGTCACAAGACTTTCTAAGCTATTCGGGCTGACCAAAAACTCCGATCCAAACAAGATTGAAAAAGACCTAATGGAAATTATTCCAAAAGAAGAATGGTTTGATTTCACCAATCGCATGATCGCCTACGGAAGACTCTATTGTCCAGCTCATTGCAGACACACCCAATGTCCTCTAAAAAGATACATTGGAATTTGAAATTTGAAATTTCAAATTTAAAATTAGAATATGGAGTATGCAATTGCTCTCTCCCGGGGGCCGTTTAGTTCGATTAAAATTACCCTTTGCCAAGTTCCCAGCATTAGTTTTTTATTTTCAAAAAACAAAGCCAAGGAAGTTCCGACAATAGATGAAAGAATGTGATCATCGGTATGAGATGGGTCATGGGGATGGCGGTAGGAAATCTTAGGAAGCATTTTTCGCAAAGCCTCTAAAATATCCTTATCAGTTCCTGGATCCAAATCTGCAGTAGTTAGTCCACAGGTTGTATGAAGTACGTTTAAAACTATTGTCCCGTTTGACTCTTTACTTTTTTTAAGAATTTCATTAATTTTATCGGTGATATCCAAAACTTCATCCTTTTCATTTGTTATTATGTCAAACGTATTCATGTTGAAATTTTCTCAAGTCTTCTTAAGGCTTTGTCTTTTGAGGTAGGATCAATTTTTGTCCGTTTTACCGCTTTTTGCAAAATATTAATAGTAGTATCGTAAGTCTTGGTATCAACTGGATAAGGGATTTCATCTTTCCCTCCGTGTGCAAAACTGTATCTTGCAGGATCCTCATATGAAGGGTCAGCGCCATAAATAATTTCGGAAACCAGCGAAAGAGCCCGAATGGTTTTGGGTCCCACTCCTTCAATAGCAAGCAAACCCTCATAATCTTCAGGGCTTTCGTATGTCGCTTTTTGTAAAATGCGGTCTAAGTACTTACTTTTGGTAAAGTCCTCGGTGACTACGGGGTGAGTAGTAAAATGCGGATCATTGAGTTTTAGAAAGGTCAACTGTTCCCCATCTCCACCAGCTTTTTTTGGTGGCATTCTAAAGGATATCATTTGAGAGTAATCAGAAAAATGATTTCTTAAAAGTTGTATATCCTTCATAAGAGTATTGTATCCTGAAGAAACCAATTCCGAAGAAAGTTCTCTATTCTCTTCGCTTTTTTTATCAACCAGATTTAACACTTTCCTTTCAAAAACCTGTGATGCGATTCCCGAATGAGGTTCGTCTATAAAATCCTTTCCATATTTTTTATTTTTTATATTTAATCTTTTATCTTGTAGTTCATCATACCAATGGTATCTTCTCGCTGTTGCATTACTTGTATTCATTCCCTGCTGAACAACTGCCCAGCTTGAGAGAACCGGTGCAGAGTTCCCATTTTTTCTTACCGAGAAAAGGAAGGCATGGTGATAAATTTGATATCCGTCCTGAACTAAACTTGAGTCAACCTTGGCAGCCATTTTTGAGCTGTATGAAAGACTCTCGATCTTTTCGGAATCCAAACTTAATCTTTCTCCCCAATCTAAAATTTCATCAGGAGTTTTTCTTGATGTTTTTCCTTTCCCTCCGCAAATAAAAACACCAAGATCTTTTTCTTCTCCCCTTATTGCCTCCTTAAGTGCCGCAGTTAAAATTGTTGTAAGGCCTGAGGCATTCCAGTCAAATGCAAGAACGGTTCCTAAGGACTGGAACCAGATAGGGTCGGCTATTCTTCTTACAAACTCTGTCGGCCCGTATTCTTCAACCAAGACCCTTGTCATCTCTCGTCCCAAAGAAACCATTCTTCTGAAAAGCCATGGAGGACACCGTCCTGTATCAAGTGTAAAAGTGGCTATCCCTCGTCTCACACACTAACAGTAGCATAGAGGAGTTAACTTCTCAAGGATTTTTGGGTAATAATGCTGTAGGTCGCGCCAAGTCGTGATAACCTTGATTCAAAAAGAGTTATTTTATTTACTTTCATTTTTCGGTTAATTTTAGTTTGTTTTATTCTTGGAAGTTCTAAGATGCCCTTTTCCTCAAACCTCGCAAGCGTTATGTGAAGATTATATTTTCTCTTTTCCTTTTCTCGTCTGAAGTGTTCATGAAGTTTTTCATGAAGTCTCAAAAGGCTTTTGGTTGTTTTTCCATTTACCCAAATCATCCAGGGTCTATTGCCGGGAAAATATTTAATTTCCTCAAAAATCAGATCAAAAAACCCTTCGTCAAAATTAAATTTATTGAATTTCCCAATAACTTTCTCTATGTTTTCTTCCCAAAAAGGCGGGACAAGCGTAACGTGAAGGTTAGATGATTCAATAAAGCGGACCGGAAGTTTCCTGTTTTCTTCCTGCCATTTCAAAAAATCTTTTTGGATTTCCCCGGAACATTTTATCCCAATAAAAATTCTCATTCAGTTTCTTTTTTATAAACCCGCCGCATCAATAACATCATATGCCTCTTTTATTCTCCCATCTAGTAAATAGTGAAGAATTCTTGGTCTTAATTTATAATCAGCAAAGGGTAGTGCCTGCAAAATTCTAAGATATCTAATATCACTTGGCAGAAAACGACTTGCAAAGTCCTTGATTCTTAAAGTAAATTCATGGCAAAATTCTCTAAGTCTTTCTAGCGTTTCTCTTTCTTTCCCTATCAATGTTGTTCTAGCATCTTCTGAAATAAACTTTCTGTTTGGGGCATTCTCAACATTTTGTCCTAAAGAATCTGCTCTTTCCTTAAGTGTTTCTTGGATAAAAAAGGAGGAGATATAGACTAGTTGGGGTGAGTCCATATCCCAATTCATTCTTCTTGAAATGCCTGCTAACTCAAGACCAACCATAAAAACAAGTGCGTTCTGTCCTCTGTGCCGTTTGGGGTTACCAAATGTGTTTATGCTTAAAAAAGTTATATTATCAAGAGCAAAGTCCCACTCAAGATCTGGGGCGACCTCGCGTGCATTTAAAACGGTATCACCTGCAACTTTCTTCCTTATCTCAAAACTTTCTATCTTCGCGGTTTTAAAAAATTCGCTGGGAGTCTTAGGAGTTATGGGATAGTCATACAAACCACCCCTTCTCTCTCTTGCGTCAGTCATAGCAAGAGTGGATCTTATAACTTTGTTACGATAATGTCAATTTTGGGGTTCTTTTGCTTTTTCGAAGTTAAGAGCTAAAGAGTTTATGCAGTATCTTTTCCGCGTTGCTGTTGGACCGTCATCAAACACATGTCCCAAATGTGCCCTGCAGGTTTTACATTTTACCTCAACTCTTTTCATTCCAAGACTCAAATCATTTTCAAAATCCACATTATCTCCAACCAGCCTGTCAAAAGAGGGCCAGCCTGTTCCCGAATCAAACTTGTTGTCAGAGTAAAAAAGAGAATTTCCGCAGACAACACAATCATACATTCCTTTGTCGTGGTTATCGGTATATTTTCCTGATCCAGGCGGCTCGGTTCCCTTTAAAAAACAAATGTTATATTGTTCGGGAGTTAATTTCTTCTTAAGTTCTTCAAGTTTTTCCTTATCCATTTTCATCCTAGTGTTTTTACTTCTACAACATCTTCAAGTGGTACAGCTGCTCCCTCGTGCGCCTCTTTAACCTCTTGGGCAGATTGCGCTTCTGTCTGACAATAGGCAAAACCCTTCTCCATGCTAACAACCGCGCCCAAAGGCTTTAGTCCCTTTGCCACTGCCCCCTGTTTATACTTTTCGTAACCTTCCCGGACATCAGTTTCGCTCATTCCGGGGACAAGTTTATGAATTCCCAAAAATACTGTCATTCTTATCACCTCCTTTTCACACTATTATTTTCTGTTCTAAGCTTATCCAATGTTTCTGCTCTCGCCGTTCCACGGATTCCTCTTTCTGCTATAAGCTGATCTTGCGGATCAAGTACTATTTCGTTACCCTTTGAATCTTTAACTACAAAAGGTCTTGGATCTTCTGGATCTTCGGTAGGATAAACTCTTACTCTTTTAAAATGGGGACCCTTTCCTTCCCCTTCGGTTTGGATTGACATTTGCATTAAGAATGGTTTTTCGGGTTTTGACTGCGGGGGTCTTTGTGCTTCCATATGCTCTATTTTACCAAAAACTTGATATCTTGTCTTTTTATATATAAAATTGCTTGTTATGCAAAGTAAAGAAGCGCCGCAAATGGAATTTGATATTGGGAAAGGTAATTCATTTGCCATCATGACTCAGGCAGCAACTAGTCCCGAACAGGAACAAAGAGTACAGGGCTTAATTAGTTTTTCGGATATTGAAAGAATGATCTATAGACATATCGAAAAAGTCCCTCCAAGAAATACTTTTGATGTAAGCGCTGTTATTGGAGCAGGAATCGACTGGTTTTTGGTCCCTGCAAATTTTATCTATAGATACCGCGATGATTATTGCTTTGATCCCGACAGGTTTTATACCGAATGGAATTTACAAACTGTATTTTCAAGATTTTATCCCACTGGTTTTGGTTTTGATGAATATCTAGAGCTTTTCAAAAACCATCGCAAAAGATTTATCCAAAGCGATCCTCTAAAACCCGCAAATTTTGCTCTTGAAAGAAGAAATATAAAAAGGGCAATGATCCCATTATGGGAGGAGATTGCAAAAAAGTTTAAGATTGATTCTCTTGAAGTTCAAGAAATTATGGAAAATGCAAAAGGAGTTGTTTTGCCATCTGGGAGAACCGCATCGGCCGAAACTGTCGGACAAATCGGGCAGAGAATCGTAAGAGAAAGATTTGATGCTTTGGTTGATGATGATAAAGATTACACATATATAGCAAAGCCCCGTTGTCTTTTGTCTTTTGAGGTTGACGGAATTACTTTTCAGGTCCAAGTTGAGCCGGATTACATAAAACGCAAGAGAGAAAAAAGAAAATCGACTATAAAAAGACAAGTCGTTGCAAAACGGATAGTCGGTGATTTTAAAGATTCCGACAGACATAATTTAACCGACTATACAACCGCATTTGGGAAAACAATGCTTGTCTACAATTTTCTTTTAAGACAAATTGGGCAGAGATTTGTAGAAAAAGTTACATGGGTAAAACTTCCTAACGGGCAGAGACGAAGAGTTTTTATAATAAGAGACAGGGTTTCAAAACCCGTTCCTTCGGATAGAGTCGAGACGGCTTTGGAATTTTTGCAGGAAGAGAGCGGGGATATTTTTACACTGATGCCAAGACTTTCGGAAAAAGAAGAAGCTATGGCAAGGAATTTATTAGAACAGGCTCTTCAAATTTCAAGGCAGGTTAGGATTTAACGAAAGCTTGGGGTTGAAAGACTATTCAATGAATTGGACTCAGGTTTGCAAAGCCTAAATGCAACATGCTGAGTTTTCTCATCGGTGCCAGTACCTATCATCGTTTTAGCGGGGTTTGGATTTATAAATTTAATAACTTTTCGTCTTAAAAGACCATTCTCCCGTTGATTCCAGATCGACTCGGATATATTTGTTTGAAAGTAGGTAACAATTTTACCTTCTTGAACCTGATGAACCAAGCTAATCGTATATCCTCTGGTATCCGGGATAGGAATCTCATCGGTTACTATCGTGCCTCCTATATCCTTAAGACCTCTTAAGCCTAGTTCTCCCAAAAACATATGGTGATAAAGCCTATAGGTATATTATACACCGTTTGTCAAAAAATACCCAATAAATTCAAGAATTTAAGAATTATGCTTGAGGCGAGGTGGTTTCGTAAATTTTGTCTCCTGTTTTTATTACAATAGGGCGGATGAGGTTAACGCCTATCATTGCAAGTTTATATCCAAAACCTCCGATAAAAGTCATAAGGAGAAAATGGGCAGAGAGATTAAGCGCGCTATCCAAAACGCCGGGAGGAATTATGTTAAGACTCGGGAGAAGAGCGGATAAATTCGGCTGACCAGTTGAATTTAAAGAATTTAAATCAGTATTGGATGCTGTAGGATAAGTGCTTTTTGGGATACTAAAGTATGTGGGATGAATTATATTCGTAAATGCGAGAATTACCAGAACTACCGAAAATACCATTATAAAAACTCCAATGCTTAAAAAAATATATCCCGTGGTCTTTGTGTTCATAAAATCATGATAAACAACCCCCACGGCATTTGCAACAAAAATTGTCAATCATGCTTAAGAAACTATTTGATTTGTTATTCTAGTCTTCTCAAGAATTTGAGAATATCAGACTATTTTTCAGTTTTATCAGATATTGCAAGACTTGACAAAATTTTTAAGAATGGGCAGACTGAAAATGATGATACTTTCAAAATATCCAATCATAATTACCAGTGCGATTATTTTTTTTATTGTCTTTATTTTCAATTTTGCGCCCTTTTCTTATGCAGGTTCTCCAACAATCTCCAAGATAATTACAACTCAGCTGCACAAAGAGGGCGATCAGGTTCATAAATATCAGCTTGAGGCAGTTGTCAAAAATCCATCCGGAGAAAGAATTGAAGCATTTTGGAAAGTAGATTGCGGTAGTTTAAATACAGACAGGGGGTTTAAGGTTGTTTTAAGTTATTCCGATGATTGTTCAGATGCTCAAGTTACGCTAACTGTGGTTAACAATAAGCTGTACGGACAGAAATTAACTCAATATGTTTTTCTCCCCGGAACTCTCCGCATAGTAAATATCAAACCAAAAAACCAGGAACCAGAAACCCAAGCAGTTACTACTCCCAAAAATCCCCCACTTTCCCTTATCCCAGCTGTTTCACAGCAGAAAAATTTTGGACAATTTCCATTTGTGACAAATGGAGTTTTAACAATTGCCGGATTAGTTTTACTTGCTGTCATTTTGTATGCTTTATGGAAAAAGTATTTATCCGTAAAGCTTATATCAACAGACAGTAAAGAGAAAGAGCAATGCAAATTGGGTGAGACAAGAGACTGTAAATTGATCGGCATGAAGTATTCTATCTACAACAGGAGACCTCATGAAGACGAAGAACTGGATTTATTCCTTGAGTTTTCTGCAGACGCAACCGACATTGCCAATTGGCTTATCTCAACAAGAGGCACAACTCCAGCGGTAAAAATGCTTCCGACTTTTCTAAGACAGACGATAGAAATCCATAAAAATATTAACAAAATTGAAAAATTGCGCGACGGGGTGGATATTTGGGGAACCATACAATGGGAAGAATGTGAAGAACAAGGTTTTTGGATTTTGGCAAGCAATTCATGGGTACTTAAAACTAAAGATATTAAAATTTCTCCCCCGCTTTACTCATATCAGATGAATACTCGAGCATGGAATCCGGAATATATGACGAATCAAAAATTTATCTATAGTAAGTTAAAGGAAATTCTTTCCTATGTCCGCAAAAAAGCCTTAGAGGAATGCCCGGGAAAACAGAGGGAAATATAAAATTTCAAACACTTTGAAAATTCTCTATTATTCGTTGGGTGAAATTCTTACATCCAGAAGTTCGATGTCAAAGACTAGAGAGGTGTTTGGAAGAATGGCATTTGGTACTCCTGTTTCTCCATACGCAAGGTCAGGAGGAATTATCAAGCGTCTTTTTCCTCCAACTCGCATTCCCAAAATCCCCTGATCCCATCCGGCAATCACCTTTCCAACTCCTATTTGAACTTGCAACGGCTGTTTGCCCAAAGATGTGTCAAAAACTTTTCCATCGGTAAACATTCCTGTATAGTTAACAGTAATCGCATTGCCCGATGCGGCGGGCGTTCCCGTACCAATCTGCGTATCAATAATAGTAAGTTTTGTTATTTGGAAAGGAGCCTGAGTAGGAGGGGTCGTAGGCAAAGTTGTGGGCAAAGGAGTGGGCTGCCCGTTTGGAATAGAAATTGGAGAAGTGTCAAAAGGATTTATGGGTTTTTTGGAATTTAAAGAAAGAAGAAAACCAAAAACCAATAAAATTATAAGTCCATATATGATGAGAAACTTATTGTTCATTTTTCTCCCTAATCTTATCAGAAATTAAAACGAGATGGTATAATCAGAGAGTAATTTTAAATTTCAATGACAGCGCAGGAAATTATAGGTAAATATATTAAATTTTTTGAAAAAAGAGGCCATAAAAGAATACCCAACTCTCCTCTTGTTTTGCAAAATGATCCAACAACTCTCTTCACCTCCTCCGGTATGCAGCCTTTAGTCCCCTATTTTCTAGGAGAAAAACACCCTCAGGGAAAAAGACTTGTAAATGTTCAGAATTGCTTCAGAGCTGCCGACATTGATGAGGTCGGAGACGATAAGCATACGACTTTTTTCAGAATGCTTGGAAACTGGTCTCTTGGTGATTATTTCAAAAAAGAACAATTACCGTGGTATTGGGAGTTTTTGACAAAAGTAATAGGACTCCCAAAAGAAAAACTTTACATAACCGTTTTCGAGGGTTTCAGTAATACTCCAAAAGATATTGAATCTGAGAAAATTTGGACAGAAATTCTTGAAAATGAAGGACTTGATTCAAAGAAAAAAATCTTCTCGTACGGAGCAGATAAAAACTGGTGGTCAAGATCTGGGGTTCCCGATGATATGCCCGAAGGAGAGCCCGGAGGACCCGATAGTGAAGTATTCTATTTTTTTGAGAATGTAAAACACGATCCCAAATTTGGAACACAGTGTCATCCAAATTGCCAGTGCGGAAGGTTTCTTGAAATTGGAAACTCTGTCTTTATGGAGTACCAAAAGACCAAGAATGGTTTTAAACCATTGCCGAACAAGAATGTAGATTTTGGAGGGGGGGCTGAAAGACTTCTGGCAGCTGTTGAAAACAAAAACGACATTTTTGAGACAAGGTTGTTCTCCCCCGTTATAGACTCCATCGAGAAGATAACAGCCAAGAATTATAAAAAAAATAAAAAAGCAATGCAGGTAATAGCAGATCATATAATTGCTGCAGTTTTCATAACGGACGCAGGAGTAACCCCTTCAAATAAAGAACAAGGGTATGTCTTGCGAAGACTTTTGAGAAGAGCTATCCGTTATGGGAAACAACTGGAAGCTTCTGAAACATTTACTGCTTGGATTGCTTCCTCGGTTATTGAAAACTATTCTGATACCGATTCTCAGTTAATGGATAGAAAAAAAATTATTATCGGGTTGTTTACAGAAGAAGAGGAAAAGTTTAATCAAGCTATTCGAGAAGGGCTAAAAATATCGGAAAAAATATTTTTGACACGAACCCCGATAGTTCCTGAAGAATATTCAAAAATAATGCAGATTCCGAATAAGAAAGAGTTCTTTAGAAATATATTTAGAAAGAGTGATTTTAAGGAAACGGCAAATTTTTTATCTGGCTTTGGGGTCTCTCTTACAAAAGCAGATATTGGAAATGCTACGATTTCCGGAAATCAGGCTTTTGATCTGTATCAATCCTTTGGTTTTCCTATAGAAATGGTTACAGAACTTGCTCAGGAAAAACGTTTATTTGTGGACATTGAGGATTTCAAAAGAGAACTTAAGCGACATCAAAAAGTTTCAAGAAAAGGGGCGGGGAAGAAATTCGCGGGAGGTCTTGCGGACCATTCTGGAAAAACAATAATGGGACACACCGCAACTCATCTTCTCCACCAGGCTCTTCGGGATGTCTTGGGAAACTCTGTCTATCAGACAGGATCAAATATTACAAGCGAGAGAATAAGATTTGATTTTGCATATGATAAGAAATTAACGGATGATGAAATTGAAAAAGTTGAAAAAATTATAAATAAAAAAATCGAAGAAAATCTTCCTGTACACTTTGAGATAATGACGCTTGATAAAGCAAAAGAAATCGGCGCAATCGGGCTTTTTGATGAAAAGTATGAAGATAAAGTAAAAGTTTATTTTATAGGTCCTTCGACTCACTCCGCTGCATCGGGACAACCTCATACGCAAGCGTACTCGGTTGAATTTTGCGGAGGACCCCATGTAAATTTTACAGGACTGCTTAAAAGGTTTAAGATAATAAAACAAGAGAACATTGGGCATGGGCAAAGACGTGTCTATGCAACAATCAAGGATGTATGAAATTGCCCCTCAGATTCGGCAAAAAAAAAGAAGAGAAACAATATTTCCTAGCTCTTGTACTTCGGAATGAGAAAGTGAATGCGGTTTTCTTTGAAGAAGAACTTTCGAAAGTAAAGGTTCTTGCCAGACATTCCGAATATTTTGAAAACTCCATTGAAGAAGCCTCTTTGGAGGAATTTTTGGATGTTCTGGATAAAGCTGTATCAACCGCGGAACAATCGCTTGTCACGGAACTTGAAACAGTAAAAACTATTTTTGGAGTTAAAGGAAGCTGGATTGGGGAAAACAAGATAAAAAAGGAGTATCTTTTAAAACTTAAGAAAATAAGTGATGAGCTTGGACTCTTACCCATAGGTTTTATAGTAATTATTGAGGCAATTTCTCATCTTCTCCAACAAGAAGAAGGGGCTCCTCTTACAGCCATAGTTGCTGAAACCGGCAAAAAATATATTTCTGTTGCCCATGTAAAGGGAGGAAGAATTTTGGAATTCAAAACCTCGCAAATTCTGGAATCTCCTGCTCAGACTGTTGATACGATTCTTAAACATTTTTCATCATCCGAGATTCTCCCTGCAAGAATACTCATCTTCAATGGCGATGAAGATGAAAGTCAGGAATTTATAAATCACAGCTGGAGCAAAAGCCTTCCCTTTCTTCATCTTCCTAAAGTAGGTATCCTTTCCCCGGATTTTGACGCAAGAGCGGTTCTTTTCGGAGCGGCACAACAAATGGGGTTTGAGATTTTAGGAGATGTGTTAAGTATCGAAGAAAAGAAAGAAGATATAGAAGAGCTTTCTAAACCTCCTCAGGAACAAGAAACTTTGCCCACCGGAGAAGCCGAAGAAGAGATTATAAATGAGAAGATCAAAAATATTCCGCAAGATTCTTCTCTTGAGTATTTTGGGTTTCTAGAGAACAAGGATATTGCCAAAGAGCCCTTGCAAGCTCCTCCAGAAGAAAAGCCGGAAGAAGAAATTACCGGAGAGAAAATCGAGGACCTGCCTGCTCGCCTCGATTCGGCAAAGCGGGCCGGACAGGCGGGAATTCCGAAGGATATAAAAGTTGAAGAAGCAGAAAAAAAGGCTCTTCCCATAAATGCATCCTTTGTTCTTACGGGGGTAAAAGTCTTTGCTCCTAGAATTTTGAAGTTTGTTAAGAAAATTCCTGCAAAAATTTCTTTTTCAGGATTCGGTTTAACTCAAAGGGGGAAGGTTTTATTAATTCCGATCGTAATTTTCATTTTAATAATTATTCTGTCTCTCTTTTACTTTTTCTTAAATAAAGCGACTGTTGTTTTATCCCTTACAGGACAACCGTCAGAAAAAACTCAAGATGTAATTTTTGCCGTGGATTCACCGACGGACAGTTCTCGGGGCATAATCGGTTCAGACTTTTTGGCAAGTCAAAAGGATGGCAATATTTCAACAAAAGCAACTGGAAAGAAGGAAGTTGGCGATAAAGCAAAAGGAACAGTAACAATTTTTAATAATTCATCTACAAGTCAAGCTCTTGCCCAAGGGATAACTATTACGTCCTCAAATGATTTGGAGTTTGCTCTTGATAAAGGACTTACGGTTGCATCAGCATCCGGCGACATATTCTCCGGCACTACCCCAGGAAAAGTAAATGTCAATGTCACCGCAAAGGCAATCGGACAAGAATATAACCTCCCATCAAATACAAAGTTTTCTATAGGAGGACGTTCATCTGTTGCAGCCAAAAATGACAATGCCTTTTCAGGAGGATCTAAAAAAGAACTTACAGTAGTTTCAAAAAATGATATCGTAAAGCTCGAGAGGGATCTTCCCAAAAGCCTTGAACAAAAAGCCAAAGATGATCTAAATAATAAAATTTCACAAGATCAGGTACTTCTCCCTGTTTTGGTTTCAGAGGAATTGGTGAAAGGGGATTTCAGCAAAAAAGAAGGTGATGAAACAAATCAAGTTTCTCTAAAAGGGACAGTTGAGTTTAAGGGAATTGCTTATAAAAAGAAGGATATAGAAAACTTTTCAAATGAAATTCTTAAGAGAGAGGTTTCAGAAAACCTGACAATCGAACCCAAGAGCATAAAAGTTGATGTTTCGGATGTAAAAACAGAAGAAAGTAAGGTAAGTGCCCAGATCTCTATAAAAGCTCTTTTGATTCCCAAGATAGACTCTAAGAGTTTAGTAAAACAAATTAAGGGAAAATCTTTCAAAGATGCCGAATCTCTTCTGTCTAAATACTCTCAAGTATCAGATATTCAGATTTCTCTTTCTTTAAACTTGCCATTTTTCCCAAAAAGGATTCCACTCTCCGAAAAGAATATTCAGGTAAAAACTTCTATAAATGAGTAAATACTATTACGAAAAAGGGGGTAGAAACTCAAGAAAAAAATTGGTGAAGCACCTAGGAATTGTCTTTTCGATTATAGGACTAATGACTGCCATATACATTTTCTATCCTCTAATCCTCTGGCAGATATTTTTTGAGGGTACTTTTGCTTCACCAAGCATCCAAGCTCCAATACCCCGAAGCACTGTTGTAAACCCCGAAACTTTGGGAAGTCTTATTTCTCAAGCAGGAAATTTAATCTCTGGAGTCGACTACACAAATGCTCGAAATTGGTTCCCGGGTTACGGTGTGCCTGGCAGTAAAAAAGCAAAGGTTCCCTACTACTCCGTGTCAATTCCTAAGTTAAACATCAAGAATGCAACAGTCTCAACTGTGGATACAAACCTTTCTTCTCATCTTGTAAATTATCCGGGAACGCCTGCGCCTTCCGAGGCAGGAAATGCAGTTGTATTTGGCCACTCTACGCTTCCTCAGCTTTTCAATCCCAATGATTACAAAACAATTTTTGCAAATGCCTATCAACTTAAACAAAGTGATATTATTTATGTTAATATCGCAAGTATTACCTATAAATATAGGATTTTTAATATTTCGGTTGTTGATCCAGATAATACTTCTATATTTAATCAAGACACTAGTGACTCCTATCTTACTCTGGTAACCTGCACTCCTCCCGGGACTGTTTGGAAAAGACTTATAATAAAATCAAAGCTTGAAAAAATCTAAAAATGCAGGAGGAAAATAGGTTTAAAATTATTCTTATTAAAATCTGGCCTACAGTTTATCGAATCATAAACGGATTCCTGTACTTCATTCTTTCTTTAGTTAAGGGGATAGTTTCTATTGCCATCAGCCAAATAAAAGGAGACAGACAGTGAAAAAATCCGATCTTTTCAAAAATGAGGAGGAGGAACTCCGAAAGGCACTTGAAGCAATCCAAAAAAAACTCGTCGGAAAAAGACTCACATACAAAGAGGTCTTTGCCGTAATGGACGAAATCGCAAGAAATAGACTCGGTGATGTCCTTACAACTTATTTCGCAGCATCCGGTTTTGCTAAAGGCTTTACCAATAAAGAGCTTTATCATTTAACTCGCTCAATGGTTGATACGGGAGAACGGCTTTCCTTCAAGGGCATTGTGGCAGACAAACATTCGATAGGCGGGGTCCCAGGATCAAGAACCACTCTTATAGTTGTCCCTATTGTTGCAGCGGCAGGATTTACTGTACCGAAAAGCTCATCGCGCGCAATAACATCGCCCGACGGAACAGCAGATGACATGGAAGTCTTGGCTCCTGTTGTTTTGACCCGGGAAAAAATATACAAGGTTGTTAAAAAAACCAACGGATGTATAGTCTGGGGAGGAAGCTTCGGTATTGCTCCTGCAGATGACATCATGATTAAAGTTGAAAAACCCCTTCTTTTTGAAAGTTACGATAAAATCCTTGTCTCAATAATGGCAAAAAAGGTTGCTTTTGGCTCAAATCATGTTGTAATTGATCTGCCTTACGGCAAATCCGTAAAGGTGCATAGATTAAAAGATGCAAAAATTCTTAAAGAAAAATTTCAATATCTGGCACGACAATTTCATATAAAGATAAAGGTGCTTATCCAAAGAACCGATGAGCCTCTGGGCCGCGGAATAGGACCAGTTCTTGAAACAAGAGAAGCTTTAAGGATTCTTCAACAAAAATCCGAAAGACCGCTTGATCTTGAAGAAAGAAGCCTTACTCTCGCAGGAGAACTTCTTAAGCTTTGTCTTACAGATGCAAATGTTAATCTAAAAAAAGAAATAAAAAAAACTCACGGGAGCTCTTTTAATTGGGCGAAAAATATTCTCAAGAACGGTCTTGCTTTTAAAAAAATGCAGGAAATAATAAGAGCTCAGGGAGGAAACCCCAATATAGACAGCGAAGATCTAAAAACCGGAAAGTTTAAAGATACTATAAAAGCAAAAGAAAGCGGAATCGTAAGAAGAATAAATACCAGAAATCTTACAATGGTTGCAAGAATTCTGGGAGCGCCTGAACACAAGACAACAGGAGTTTATCTTAATAAGAAATTAGGTGAAGAAGTAAGGAAAAATGAGACCATCTGTACTTTGTACAGCGAAAACATGTATAATCTTAAAACAGGAAAAAGATCAGCAATAAGATTTCCGATAATTAGTCTATGAGGAGATTAACAATTTTTGTAATTGTCTTAATTGTTGTTATTGCGGGCTCAGCTTTATGGTGGAAAAATGGCATAAGTTCTTCTGATCCCTCAAACCAAACTCCGAAAATCTTTGTAGTTGCAAAAGGTGAAGGCGTGCGAGAAATAGCCAATAAACTTAAAAAAGAAGGACTTATCAGGGATCCGATTGTATTTTTTCTTCTGACTAAAAAGATGGGAATAGATAAAGAAATTCAGGCAGGAGACTTCAGGCTAAATCCATCAATGAATTTATATCAAATAGTAGAAAATTTAAGACACGGCACTTTGGATATCTGGGTAACCATTCCTGAGGGATTAAGAGCCGATGAAATAGCAGGTATGTTTAAGACTTCTTTGCCAAATTATAAACCTGAATGGAGAAATATTCTGGTAGTAAATGAAGGTTATCTCTTTCCCGATACCTATCTTTTCCCAAAAGATGCAGATATAAATGCGATAGTTGATATACTGAAAAATAATTTTAATAATAAATACGCAACTTTGGGTACCTTAAAGACAAATCTTTCTCAAGAGGAAATTGTAATAATTGCATCTCTGATAGAAAGAGAGACAAGACACGACGAGGACAGGCCTCTTGTAGGAAGTGTCATCAAAAACAGACTTGAGCTTGGTATGAAACTTGATATAGACGCAACCATTCAGTATGCATTAGGATATCAGGAAGGAGAGAAAAGATGGTGGAAAAAACTCTTAACAGAAGAGGATAAGCTCTTAAACTCTCCTTACAATACTTATAAGGTGGCCGGTCTACCCCCGGGACCAATCTCAAACCCCGGTCTTGCAAGCCTAAAAGCTGCAATAAATCCGGCAAATACTTCCTATCTATACTATATTACTGACAAAAACGGGATCAATAGATACGCTGAGGACATTAAAGTACACAACGAAAATATAAGAAAGTACGGCCTCTAACTAAATCGTTTTGGGTAAAGGTTTTGGCCGCTAGCAACGTCTGGCGCTTAACATTTGACTATACGGGTAACTACACCGAACTCTTAAACAAAAATGTTATTAGGTGGTTTTTCTTTTGAAGAATCTTCTTGCGGGCTTAGTTTTAACTGGTTCGTTCTCCGAATTACTTTTGGGAACACCGTTTCCATTTGAAGAAGTTTCTTTTTGGGCAATCCGAGGCTCTTCCGGTATTTCCTCTATCGTCTCCTCATACTCAAGATCATCATCCGCAAGCATTTCTGTCAAATTTTCAAGCCCATTCTCTGAAATAGTTTTAAGAAGTTTTTTTCCTTTTTTTGTTGTAAGAAAAAAAACAAGCCCTCCCCCTATAATAGCGCCCCACAAAAACCCCTCGAAAAATCTGTTATTGTTTCCGTTACTCATGTTTTCCTTTCTTTGATGCTCTCTTTTTTAAAAGTCTTGCAACCACTGCTCCTGCTTTTATCCCCGTTGCAAGACTTGAAAGACCTGAAATAGGACCCGATACGCTTTCGGTTATGACGCCTGTATCATCCAAAACCTTGTTAGCCTTATCAACTGTTTTTCTAAGTTCTCTTAAAATAAAAAACACCTGAACGCCTAAAACCAAAAGAAGGATAGTCAAAACTATTATTACCAAAAATAAAGCCGTTTGGGCAGGATCAATCATAGTAATATTAAACATAGCATTTAAAAAATGACTATGTCAACAGGATTAAATATAACAAAACAAACCAGAGTTGGTTCGAGCAAAATCCAATGACGATGACGAACGATGACGATACGGGATCGTTACCGACGATAGAAGAAATTTAAATCAAGGAAGAAAATTATTTAACGCAGGCGTATTGGAAAAAATCTATTCTTCAATGCTTCGGGTATCAGCTATCTCAACCGCCTTATTGAGTCGCTTCGCATTTCTAAGATTATTTACTGTTGCGTGAATTTTTGCAATTGTAAAACTAGCAGCAATCCCTGGATCAGCATCGGATAATGCTGTTGCAGCAACATCTATTAATAATGCCCTCTTGCTAAAAAGGAATTGTTTTGAATTTGTGATATCTCCAAGTAATATATTTTTTTCTAATGGTCCCTCTCTGGAATCAATTCCACTCTGTTGGACTAAATTATCTGCATCAAATCCCTTAACAGAAGAGTATCGATCAGCTAGGTTGCTGATGAAAAATATTGCCGCACCAACAATATGAGCAGGGACAGAATTTACATGAAAAACTTCTAAATTTGCGAAATATGCGCCTAAAGTAACTGCCATAGTAATATTTACATGTGCTCTATGATCTATCTCATACCATGCTCTTGGCACTTCTATCTTTGCTTGATCCATTGGGGACAATATTTCTTTTGACATAAAATTTTGCGGGGCAGAGTTAGAACGAATGCTCCTATTTTACCAAAACGCGGCGGGTTACAGCTGTTTCTCTTCCGAAGCGATTAACTGCCTTAACATTAATTGTAGTCTTCCCGGGAAGGGCCAATATTTCTTTCTTAAATTTTCCATCTTCCCCAACGCTTACTGCGTCATCCCCTATAAAAATCGTTGAGGAAGAATCGGTTTTCCCCGAGACTGTAATAATTGAAGAGAAGATTGTCTGCCCCTCGGAAGGCGAATCTACATCAAGGGGAGGATTTAAAAATGCGTATCTTCCCTGAAAAAGTATATAGCCTATTAAAATAATAAAAATTAAAATTCCTAATACAAAAAATCTTTTTATTTTAAATCTCCTAAGGGGGGCGTCTTTTTTCCCGATAAGCCCCTTAGGCAGAACCTCATATTCTTTTCTCTCATCAAATTCTCTTTTGAAAAGAGGTAAAATTTCTTTCTCGGGAAGTTCCAAAAATTTCGCGTAGTTTCGGACAAATCCTTGAGCATACGCAGAAGGAAGTTTTTGGTATTCCCCCTTCTCTATGGAAGAAAGAAACTCGACCCGGATTTTTGTTGCATTTGAAATTTTTTCAAGCGAATACCTTTTTTTCTTCCTCTCGTCAAGAAGCCTCTGACTTGCCTTAAGCATAATACTAAATACTAAGCACTAATTTTTAAATTCTAAATAATATCAAAATCACAAATCCAAAATTTAAGACAGTTTGGATTTTAATATTTTGAGAATTGGAATTTATTTAGGATTTAGATATTCGAATTTCGAATTTTTTGTTTATTGTTGATTGAGACTTGCAATAACCTCTTCAGCATTCCTTACAAGAACATCCCTTGGCTTTGATCCTTCAGCATGTCCTACGATTCCTGCTTCCTCAAGCTGGTCCAAAATTCTTGCAGCTCTTGAGTAACCAATTGAAAGACGTCTTTGAAGAAGCGACGCAGAAGCTCTATCATGTTGGCATACAACTCTTATCGCCTCTTCAAAGAATGCATCTCGTCCGTCGCCTCCCGTCTTTCGAACCACCAAAGGACTTGCGGTAACTTCCTCGGTATATTCAACCGGCGGTCCTTTTTCCTTAAGATAATCAACAAGCTTTTTAATTTCTTTTTCTGACACATAGGCACCTTGTATGCGTGTCGGTTTTGCCTGATCGGGCGGAATATAAAGCATATCTCCTCGCCCTAAGAGTTTTTCTGCTCCGGGCATATCAATAATAACCCGGGAATCAACCATAGATGAGACATTAAAGGCAATGCGGCAAGGAATATTTGCTTTTATAAGTCCTGTAATTACATCAACGGAGGGTCGTTGCGTTGAGAGAACCAAATGAATTCCAGTAGCACGCGCCATTTGAGCAAGCCTCGTAATCGCATCCTCAACTTCAACCGGCGCAAAAGCCATAAGATCTGCAAGCTCATCAACAAATATTACTATGTATGGGAGCGCCTGGAATCCCGCAAGTTCATTATAAGAATCAATGTTTCTAACTGTTCTTTCGGCAAATGTTTTATAACGTCTGTCCATCTCATCCATTGCCCATTTCAAAGATGCGAGAATCTTCTCAACATCAACAATTACAGGCGTCATAAGATGGGGAATCCCGTTGTATCCTGTGAGCTCTACTCTCTTAGGATCTATTAAAATCAACTTCACCTCAGAGGGAGATGTGCGGAATAAAAGCGATGAGATAAATGAGTTAATAAGAACAGATTTCCCGGAACCTGTTGTTCCTGCTATAAGGACGTGAGGCATTTTCCCGATATCAACAACTACTGGATTGCCTGAAACATCAAGCCCCAAAGAAACCGTAAGTTTTGATTTGCTTTTTCTCATTATTTCTGCCTCTAGCATTGTTTTAAGCGTTACAATCTCAAGGCTTCGGTTGGGGATTTCTATTCCGACAAGGTTTCTCCCTGGAATCGGAGCCTCAATTCTTATCTGTCCTGTCGGCGCCTCTGTTGCAAGGGCCAGATCATTGGTCAAAGAAGTAATCTTAGAAACCTTTGTTCCTAAGGCAATTTCAAGAGCATATTGAGTAACTGCCGGACCAAGATTTACTTCAACAACCTTTGCTCCGATTCCAAAACTCTGAAGAGTATTTTCTATAACTTGCGCGATATTCTTTATGTCCCCTCGGTCAGCTTTTTGAGCAGTTGAATCAGACAAAAGAGATAGAGGAGGATATTCCCAAACACCGTCTGTTGCCAGAGGGTTAGCAACAAGCTTGTCTGATAAAAGAGACTCTTGTTTCTTCGGCTGAGAAATGGTCATCTCCCTATTTGAGAAGCCCGGTGCTCCGCCCCTTATCATAAGATGTCTATCTTTAAATCCCAAAGGCTTTTTATCTTTAAAGACAGACAGGATTGTTTTTGGGAAAAATCTTGAGACATTTTTGATCACAAAACCTGCGACTCCAAAAAGCTCATCTATAGATGTATCAAAAAAAACAACAAGTCCAACAAAAATTCCGGCAGTATATACAAGATTTGCTCCAATACCAGTTACAAGATCCGAGAGAACTTTAAATAAATACTCTCCTAATATTCCGCCTTTAGTTAAAGCATTAAGGGAAATAAAAAATAGTAAAAACCCGATTGAAACATTGGCTCTTGATATAAACATTTTAAGCCTTAGAAAAAGAAAGCCGAAAAATATCAGAACCAAAGGAAAAAGATAAGCAGAAAATCCAAAATATTTTTTAAGAAGATCGGAAGCTGTCTCAAAAGAGGGTTGGCTTTGGGTGAAGGTAAGAAAAGAGAGCAACCCTGCGATGATAAGGCCGAAGGAGAAAATAGAATAAATAGTTGTTTTTTTTAGTTTAAGCTTAAACCTTGTTCTTCTGTAATGTCTTCTTCTTGCCATATTTTACTTTAATATTATATCCCCTAGAAAGTATGACTACAAGCCGATTGGGAAAGATTAAACATTAAACTTCAATCACAACTGGAAGCACAAGAGGACGCCTGTTTAAATGTCTGAGAACTGATTTTTCCGCAATCTCTCCGACTCTTTTCCTTATATAAGTCCAGTCGGTAACTCTTCCTCTTTTTTGTGAGAAAGAATTTCTTATGTCTTTGGAAACTTTTTGGCTGGCTAGTTTTGCCTCAGAAACAGAAAGGGCCCTTGAGATTATAGTTGGTGTTTCTGTCATCTGTCCGGTTGAGCTGTCAATTTCGGCAAGAACTATTATTACTCCCTCTTTTGAAATTTTTTGTCTGTCTCTTAAGACATAAGTTTCAACCTCTTCTCCTGAGATCTCATCGACGTAAATATTTTTGGTTGGGATTTTCCTTCCGATAACCGCACTGCCGGACTTTGAAAAAACTATCTCGTCTCCATTTTCAACAATGAATATGTCTCTATCAAGAAATCCCTGTTTGAACGCAAGATTTTTATAGGCGACCATCTGCCGATAAGTTCCTCCGATTGGGACAAGTTTGCGGGGTCTTACCATCTCCATAAGAAGCATAAGGTCGTCTGAGGAACCATGTCCTGAAACATGAAATTCATCTGTAAGCTGAGAGTAAATTACCTTTGCCCCTTTCTTTGATAGACTGTCTATCATAGAGTTTATTGATATTTCATTGCCGGGAATTGGATCTGCAGAAAAAACAACCATATCGTTTGGAGAAATAGAAATTTCCCGATGCTCTCCATTGGCAATTCTTGACAAGGCAGAATTTTCCTGCCCCTGGCTTCCTGCAACAAGAAGAAGCAATTCCCTACCCTTATATCTTCTTGCTTCAGGAAAACTTACCTCCATTCCTTTCTCAAGATTCATATATCCTAGCTTTTGAGCAATGCTTGCCGCCGTTATTAAAGAACGCCCAACAAATACCACTTTTCTCCCCAATTTTCTTGCCGCTGCGATCGCCTGATTGAGCCTTGAAATGTTTGACGAGTAGGTTGTAAGAATAAACTTACCCTGACAATCCCTCATCTCTTCCTCTATATTTTGAGCCAAAACCTGCTCTGATCTTGTAAATCCTTCTTTCTCTGCGCGAAGACAGTCAGACATAAGACACATAACTTTCTGCATGGACACTTTTGCGATTTTTTCAAAATCAGTTTTCTTGCCGTCAAAAGGTGTTAGATCAAACTTAAAATCACTTGCATGATAAAAATTCCCCAGAGGTGTCTTTATAAAAATATGAGAGCTGTCAGGAATCGAGTGAGTTACTCTTATAAAAGAAACGGTGAAACTGCCAAGCTTAAATTCGGAAGTTCCATAGTCAACTGTCTCAACCCTTTTGGCGACTCCATATTCTTTCAGTTTTTCATTTGCAAGCCCTGCGGTCAAAGCTCCTCCGAGGACTGGAAAATTTTCTCCTTTGGCAATAAGCTGGGGGAGAATAAAAGGAAGCGCTCCGATATGGTCCTCGTGTCCATGCGTCAAAACAATTCCTCTAATTTTCTTCCCCGAGGATAAAATATAAGAAATATCAGGAAGAAGAAGATCAACTCCAAGGGTCGTTTCATCCGCAAATCCCAAACCACAGTCAATAATAAGAATCTCATCCTTATATTCATAAAGGTACATATTTTTGGTAACATCCCCTATTCCTCCAAGGGCTATAAATGAAACTTTATCCATAAGATTTAAATTATAAATTCAAAACACCAAATCCCAAATAAATTCCAATTTTCAAAAATCAAATTCCAAACCGCTTTGAATTTTGGTTATTTGAATTTAGAATTATTTGATATTTGTCCCGCTGGTAGTTTCCAGTCGGGATCCCGCAATTGCGGTGATTATTTTGGATTTGTGATTTTTTTATCATGTTGGCAGAAATTGTTTGTAATTTTCCGATGTTATGTGTATATAACTTTCCTGAGAAACTTTTCCTTCGACAAAAAGTCTTGCGGTCTTTCTGCAAACTCCTTCTATGGTTCGCTCCAAACTTCTTATTCCCGCATCAAAACCCAAAGGTCTTATTATGAATGGCCAGACAGATTCATCAATAACAAGCTTCCTTTCGGGAAGTCCGTTTTGGGATCTTATTTTGGGGAAAAGATAATTTTTGGCAATTTCCATTTTTTCTTGATCTGTGTAAGAAGGCATTTGTACTACCTCAAGTCTGTCCAAAACCGCCGTTGAGATATTTGTAGTATTGTTTGCGGTTGACACGAATAAAACATGAGAAAGATCAAAAGGATAATCTATATAATGATCTGTGAATGCCTGGTTCTGCTCAGGATCCAGTAGCTCTACCAAAACACCCATAATATCTGACCTTGCTGCTTCGGTTACTCTATCAAGTTCATCAAGGAGTATAACGGGATTTCTTGTTTTTGCATTAACAACTTTTTTAATTATTGCCCCGGGTTCCGCATCAGCAAAGGATCGCGATTGTCCACGAAGGGCGCGGGCGTCCCCCATGCCGCCAAGAGGAATTCTTTCAAATTTTCTCCCCAAAGCTTCTGCAATCGAATAAGCCAGGGTAGTTTTACCCGTTCCCACGAGTCCTACCAAACACAGGATTGGAGCCCTAATTACTCCTTCGGATGTATTATTCTGCATTGTCAAAATTATTGAGGAAAGATATTCCAAAATTCTGTTTTTTACACTTTCAAGGCCATAGTGATTTTTATCAAGTACCTGCTTTGCGTTGTTTAGATCCAAAATATCTTTTGTTTCATTTGAAAAAGGAAGAAATGTCACCCAATTAACATAAGAGGAGACATTTTCAAAATTTATAAAAGAGACGCTCCCCGTTTTTACGCTTGCCCTAAGCAAATTTATCATTCCCCCAACCTTATCCAAAAGCTCAGAAGGTAGATTTGCCTGTTTTACCTTCTCTTCAAGTTTTTGAATCTGACCCTCCAATGATGAAGCAGTAACATCCATGATTACATAATACAAAAATAATGAAGCCACGTAAACTATGGGAATTAATATGTGTCTTTTCTGAAACGTGGTCTTCTCGGAGGAAAGTTCCTTCTACCGCTTTTCTCTTCTCTTTCTCTTTTGAATTGCCTTGATAGGGGGTGCTCTTCTCTTTCTCTTCTTGGAAAATCCTTATCATGTCTTTGAAAATCTCCTCGCATGCGTCTTGCCGGTCTTTGAATTTGCCCTGATTGAGTTGGGATTGCCCCTGTCATCGGCGGGGTTGAATCTTCGGGTTGTCTACCTCCTTTTTCCTGAAACTTCATTGAAAGATTTATTCTCCCCTGTTCATCTATTTCCATTACCCTTACTTTTACTTTTTGTCCTATTGATACTACATCGGCGGGATTCTTAACAAATCCTTCTGCCATTTGAGAAACATGAACCATTCCTTCTTTGCCGGGAAGAATTTCTACAAATGCTCCAAAGGGAAGAATTCTTTTTACTTCTCCTTCAAATTCTTCTCCTGCCTTTACCTCCCTTGTTAGAGCCTCGATCCAATGAACTGCTTTCCCGACAGCTTCCTCCGAAGTCCCTGATACAGCAACAGAGCCATCGTCCTCAACATCAACAGTAGCACCAGTCTGAGCAATTATATTTCTTATGGTTTTTCCTCCGGGTCCGATAAGCTCTCCGATTTTTTCAACAGGAATATAAATCATCTCAATTTTTGGAGCATATTTTGATACTTCTGTTCTTGACTTTGGCATTACAGAAAGCATCTTCTCAAGAATAAAAAGGCGGGCTTTCTTTGATTTTTCAAAAACCTCTTTGATCTGATTAAGAGTTAAGCCGGGAATCTTCACATCAAGCTGTATCCCGGTTATTCCTACATCTGACCCTGCAACTTTAAAATCCATATCTCCAGAAAAATCCTCAAGACCTAGAATATCCGTCAGGATTACATATTTAGAATCGTCTGACATCAGTCCCATTGCAATTCCCGCAATAGAATTTACGATAGGAACACCTGCATCCATAAGAGCAAGGGTTGATCCGCAGGCTGACGCCATAGAAGTAGAGCCGTTTGATGAAAGAACTTCTGAAACTACCCTTATTGTATAGGGGAAAAGTTCCTGTTTGGGAATGACCGGCAGAAGCGCCCGCTCTGCAAGAGCACCGTGGCCAATTTCTCGCCTTGTTGGATAGCCAATCCTTCCTGTTTCACCGACCGAATACGGAGGCATGGAATAATGATGCATATAAGTCTTAACTTCCTCTCCCTCTGCCGATTCTACCAGTTGCTCAAGCTTTGGAGAACCAAGCGTGACAACTGTAAGAACCTGAGTTTCTCCTCTTTGAAATACTGCAGATCCATGAGTTCTTGGCAAAACAGAAACCTTAGAGCTAATTTCTCGAATATCATCCGCCTTTCTTCCGTCAGGTCTTTTTCCCTTTTTAAGAATGTCCTCTCTTATAATCTTAAAAAGTACTGTCTCAATTCCTTGCGAGATGAGTTTTTTATCAAGCGGGTTTTGTGGATCTTCCAGTTTCATCTGTTCAAATATTTTACCAACGAGGTCCTCAGTTTCTGATCCCGTTGACTCCTTGCCCAACCTTGTTTGAACAAGAGAACTTACCTCATCTTTATATTCTGTTTGAATCTTTGAAATTAGTTGGGAAAGAGCAACATTCGGGCTAACGATCTCTTTTTTCCTGCCTGCCTTTTTTACAAGATCCTCGATAAGAGCAATTACCTTTTTATTTTCGGCATGGGCTTTTCCTATTGCCTCCAAGACTATATCTTCGGGAACTTGTCTTCCCTCTCCCTCAATCATTACGGTTTTTTCTTTTGTTTGGGTCGCAATAAGATCAAGCTCTGATAATTCAACTTCTGCAGCGCCCGGATTTACAATAAACTCCTTATTGCCGTTGCCTTTTTCCAAAACATACCCCATTCGAACGGCTGAGACCGGACCGTTCCATGGAACAGAAGATATGCTTAAAGCGGCAGATGTTGCGATAATTGAAAGAATATCAGGTTCATTCTCGCCATCCACCGAGAGTACCGTTATGACAACTTGAACCTCTTTCTTAAAGTCCTTTGGAAAAAGCGGTCTTATGGATCTATCGATAAGTCTTGCCGTCAGGATTGCCTCATCGCTTGGTCTTCCTTCTCTTTTTACCCAACGGCTCCCCTTTATCCGACCTCCTGCATAAAGTCTCTCAACATATTCAACAGTCAGAGGAAAATAATCAATGTCTTCCCTCACCTGCCCGACAACCAAAGTTGAGAGAACCATCGTATCTCCAAGACGGGCTAGAATTGAAGATGTAGCTTGTTTGGCAAGTTCTCCTGTCTCAAGTGTTAAGAGAGTTTCTGCCAGTTCTATACTTTTTGAGGTTTTTTCCATTAATCTTTAAGGCTTAAATCCTTTGCAATTGAAGAGTAACGCTTCTTATCAACGCTTTTTAAAAAATTGACAAGTCTCCTTCTTTTGGCGATCATCGATAAAAGTCCGCGTCTTGAATGGGTGTCATGAATATGCGCTTTGAGATGGTCTGTGAGTTTACCGATTCTATTGGAAAGAAGAGCAATCTGAACTTCAGGACTTCCGGTATCTCCTTCTGTCGTCTGATATTTTTTGATTATTTCCTGCTTTTGATCTGATGTAAGCGGCATAGTTAGTAATTATATCAATTTTTACATTGGCTCTCAATAAGGAAAATCGAGGTGAATTGTTAAATGTAAATTGTTAAATATTCGTTGAGCCTTTGTAGATTTTGGGTGTCAGCCAATCAACCGGCGGATTTTTTCCCTGCTTGCCCTGAGCTTGTCGAAGGGTTTTACCTTGCCCCCCGCCCGCCTGCTCACCTCGGCTCGTCGAAGTAGGTTGGACAGGCCAGACAGATTGATCCCTTCTGTCAAATCTCTGTTCTTGTCTTAAATCTTGTCTTGTTTCTTGTTTTTGAGAAGTTTTAGGAGAAAATATCGAAGCCTCTTCCCCTGAAATTTCATCAGTCCTCTTAAAAGACCTTACAGCACCCTTTTTGATAAGCTCTCCTGCCATTTCAAATGCAAGGGGGCTTGTTTTTGCATTTTGAAAGTTATCTGTGGCTTTCTCAATCCCGATTAAAAGATTCTGCGCCGTGTCTATATCGATAGGAAGACCAAGGGAAATTATAAGATCTGCAATCTTCTCTGAAATTGAAGAATTATCTGGAGAAACAATTGCTATGTCTCCAAATCCCTGATTATCAGCTTTGTTATCAATATTTATAACTTGGGTATCTTTAAGAGCCTGAGGATCAAATATCCTTTCAAGATCAGAAAGTCTTGGGGTTCCAATAACAAAAAGAAGCGTTGGATATCCCTCAGATCTTTTAAAGGCGACGTCCCTTTCTGAGAATGAAAGTCCTTCCTCGCCCGGCTTTACTATGATATTCAAGAAACCATTCTCTAGTGTATAAGAAATTTTATCTATTTCCCCTTCTTTATAGGGAAAGGAAACTACCATATCTCCTCCCCCCCCGTCAAAATTATTCTTTACCTTATCAATTCCAACTAGCCTTGAATGCTCAACCAAAGCTTCAGTTGGGCAGACAACACTGACATTTTTGTTCTCGCTTTGAAGCACAAGATACAAAGAAAGGGCAGATGCCATCTCATCCACTCCAGGGTTCTTACCGACAGCTATACCGATAATGGCATTCTTATCGATAAGATCTCTAAGTTGATTTGGAAATCTATTATCCATATTCAAATTTAACCATGCGATATTAACATATCTCCTATAGTAAAGTCAAGAAAAGGAGATACGATTATCCCTGCTTCATTTCCTTTTTCAGCCTTTGATATTGGATTTTTTCCTTGCCGCAAGGAGACAACTGCAGTCTCTCCCAAAATTTCGTCATTTCTGACAAGTCTTACCTTATCTCCTTTTGCCATTCGCCCGTCTGTAATCGTAACACCCATGACTTTAGTCTTTTCATAAGGAAAAGAGGCGACAATTTTAGCTATTCCAAGAATTTCTTCCTCCATAGAAAGTTTTCTGCCTTCAAGTACGTCTTTTATTTCATCTATGAGTTCATAAATTAAATTGTAATTCTTAAGAAGAACTTTTTCGGTTCTTGCAAGTTTTAGGATTTCAGGTTTTAATTTTGTGTTAAATCCTATAACAAGTGCTCCGGTTGATTTTGCAAGAATAATATCGGCGGGAGTAATCTCTCCTGTTTTTTTATGGATAACATTTATTTGCCCGGGAAGAGCATTTAAGATCGCCTCAAGTGACCCAAATGTATCCGCACAAAGAATCACAGAGAGAAGATGGGTATCGTCTTGGGCTAATGCTGTAGTTGCTGGTATAGTTTGACGTTTGGCGTTTGACGCAACGGGCTGTAATACCGAATAACCTTTACCCGATTCCTTGTGAGAAACCCCAGCCCCTTTCTTTTTTACTATTGAACCTACTGCCGGTGCCTTTTCAAATCCCAAAACTTCAACTGGCTCGCCGATCGTGACACTCTCAAGTCTTCTCCCATTTAAGTCATTCAAACTTTTTACCCTTCCCGATATGCCTTCTGAGACTATCTCATCCCGAATTCTTATGGTTCCGTTTTTGATAACAATTGTTGCAAGAGGTCCTCTTCTTATATCCTGTTTTGAATCAATTACAACTGCTTGAAACTCTCCTTGAGAGCTTTGCCGTGCGTCGCCGAAGGATTTGACGGCGGCGCGGGTTTTATTTTCGGATTTAAGTTCATCAACCAAAAGAATCAAACTTAAAAGTTCTTTTATGTTGGTGTTTGTCTTTGCAGAAATTTCTATTATAGGCACATCGCCCCCATAACCTTCAAGAGCTATCCCCTCCTTCATAAGCTCTCCTTTTACCTTTTCGGGATTTTTTTCGGGCAAATCGGATTTGGTCAACACCACAATAAAGGGGATTTTGGAGGATTTAAGGACATGAATGCTTTCCTTTGTCTGAGGCATTACCCCGTCAACAGAGGAAACAACAAGAAGCCCGATGTCGGCTGCCATCCCCCCTCTTTCTCTCATTTTCGGAAATGCTTCGTGTCCCGGAGTATCTATAAAAGTTATGCTTCTAATCTTTCCTTCATTGACGAATTCTATCTTTGAGGCTCCTATGGATTGGGTTATCCCTCCATGTTCTTTTGAAGCGATATTGGTTTTCCTTATTGCATCTAAAAGGGTAGTTTTCCCATGATCAACATGACCCAATAGGGTTACTACGGGAGTGAATATCCGAATAGAAAGGGTTTGTTTTGATAAATTTCTTTTTTGCTTATCCATATATTTTTAAAATTCCAAATTATAATATCTAAATCCCAAATAAATTCCAATTTAAAAATTCCAAACTTCTTAAACATAATTATTCGGAAGTCTTTTGGGATTTTCCTTTATCTACCTTTTTTTTCTTCCTCTTTATTCGCGAGACGGAGGCGATCTGTCCATTCTCGGGTGAACTGAAAGTCGATTTACTATTTTCTTTTTGATCTTCTTTCACTTGCGGTATTTCATCTTGTTTATCTTCTAATTTTAGACTAGATGGTTTCTCTTCATTTTTAATTTCATTTTCTTCCCCCTTGCCCTCCAAAACTTTAGTGTCGGAGGGTTCTCCCTCTATCTCAATCCTATAACCTGTCAGCTTTGATGCAAGTCTTACATTCTGACCATCTCGCCCAATAGCAAGAGGTAATTCTTCGGCCGGCACAAAAACATGGGCAGTCTTGTCCTCCTCAGAAACCTCCACCTTCACATTCTTAGCAGGCGAGAGTGCCTGCGCTATAAATTCTTTCGAATCCTCCTGCCATTGAACTATGTCAATTTTCTCAAATCCTGCAAATTCCTGAATTATTGCCTGGACTCTTACTCCCTTTTGCCCAACGCAGCTTCCCACAGGATCTATTCCCGATTGCCCAGAAAAGACTGCAACCTTGCTTCGTGAACCCGCCTCTCTTGCAATAACTTTTATAACAACACTTCCCTGTGCCACCTCAGGAACTTCACGTCTAAATAGTCCCTCCAAAAGACCGTTGTTTGCTCGTGAAACAATAAGCTCTTCTCCTTTAAGTCCTTCTCTTATTTCCAAAAGATAAACTGCAAGTCTTTGATTTAAATGATACCTTTCGCTGGGAATCTGCTCAGAAGGAGGCATTATGGCCTCGGTTTTGCCTACATCAACAATCATATTTGGACCTGCAAACCTTAGGATCATTCCGTTCATAACTGTCCCAATCCTCATTTTATAATCTGACATTATTGCTTCTTTTTCTTTTTCTCTAATTTTTTGAAGAATTACCTGCTTGGCGGTCTGAGCTGCAATTCGACCAAACCCCGGAGGAGTTACATCCTTATCCTTAAGAAAAATTTTTGCTTCACCCGTATTTGCATCAAGCTCTGCTCTATATTCCTCTACCTCAACTTCGGGATGATCTTTCTTATAAGCTGCGAGAATTGCATTTTTTACAGTATCCAAAACCACAGAAATATCAACGCCGCGCTCATTGGCGACTTGATTTAATGCGAGTGAAAATTCACTTCTCTGCAATGCCGGCATAGGCAAACAGTATACCAAAATAACCACCAACCTTCAACGGTTGACTATCAAATTATTGAATTGTTTTCAGTTTGGGATTTTGAATTTGGGGATTTGTTTAGAATTTAGAAATTAAGAATTAGAAATTGCAACTGTTAATTGGGGATTGTTAACTGTTAATTGCAATTTATCTCCTCTTCTTATTTCATCCTTTAAGATTTTTTGGGCGATAAGATCTTCAATATTATCCTCTATGTATCTTCTTATCGGTCTTGCTCCATACTGCCGGTCAAATCCTTCTTTAATTACCTTTTCAATTACTAAGTTATCAAAAGAAGCCGAAATATCCTGTTCTTTAAGCTTATTTGAAAGTTCCGAAAGAAGAATTTCCGTAACCTTTCTTACCTCATCCTCCGAAAGAGGCTTAAACACAATTATCCCATCGAACCTATTTAAAAGTTCAGGTTTGAAGGTTCCCTTTTTTTGAAGAAGTTCCAAAAGATTCTTTTGAAATTTATTATCAACTGGTGTCCCTTTTTCTACTTCCTCGCGGATAAATTCAGATCCTGCATTTGAGGTTGCAATTACTATCGAATCGATAAATGAAACTGTTTTTCCCTTGTTGTCTGTAAGTCTTCCGTCTTCTAAGACCTGGAGGAAAAGATTCAAGATATTAGGATCTGCCTTCTCAAACTCATCAAGAAGTACCAGAGAAAAAGGGTTATCTTTTATCTTATCCGTAAGCTCCCCAGGCGTTTCAGTCTCACCAGGAAGAGATCCCAAAAGCCTTTTTAAGGATCCCTGATTTGAGTATTCGCTCATATCAAGCCTTATCATTTTGTTTTCTCCCCCAAAGTAAAGCCGGGCCAAGACCTTTGCTGTTTCGGTTTTACCCACTCCCGTTGGACCCAGGAATAAAAATGAGATGGGTCTTTCTTCCGTCGTCAAACCTGCCCTAAGTCTTCTCATGGCTTCTGAAATTTGTGATACTGCCTCTTTTTGATCAATTACTCTTTGGTGTATTTTATCCTCAAGGTTTAAAAGAAGCTGTTTTTCTTTCCCACTGGGTTTGCCCACTGCTATGTTTGTTTTCTCTTCAACTTTAGCAATAACATCTTTCTCCTCAACAACTTTTCTGCCCGATAAAACTACAGCGGCCGTGGTATCAGATAAAAGCACGGCAGCTGAACCGGGAAGAACTTTATCCGGCAGGTATTTTTTGGCAAATTTCAAAGACGCTACTATAGATTTATAAGAAAGAGACGTTTTACTTTTCTCTTCAATCTCATCTGATTTTCTAAAAAGCATATTTAAAGCTGTATTGGAATCAGGCTCATCCACCCTTATGATCTCGAAGTTTTCGGCAAAAGTTTTTCTTGTTTCAACAAATTTTTTATAAGCTTGAGGACTAATAGTACAGATAATCCTTATTGCACCTTTCTCAATATAAGGGGTGAGGACTCCTGAAAGATCAAGCTGAAACGAAGAAGAACCAAGAATATTTTCAACTGAAGGAATAAAAATAATAATATTTCCTGAATGAGAAACCTCTGCGATTAAAGAGTCTATCCTCGCCTCCAAAGCACCTATATTCTCCGTCCCGGCAAGAAGAGCATCAACGAGAAGCTGGTAAAATTTCTGATGGTAAAGATTACCCTTTAGGTCACCGATTAAGCTGTAAAAGGAGAGTGCGCTTGCAATTTCTCTTCTTCCTGATCCTTCTTCTCCTACAAGAAGGGCACTTTTTCCTTTATACATTGCCTCCAAAAGCTGTCGGAACTCTTCCTCCCTTCCTAAGATTGTTGGTTTTTTTCTAAGGATTTCCCCTGTTAAATCCAGCATGTATTTCCTAGCTTCTATAGTCCAGCCTGTGACCCAATCTTCTGCAATCCCTAAACCCGGGAATTCTATTCTGAAAGGCTTAGGGTTTTCCTCTTTAGAAAATCTTGCCCTAGTCCATAATAAAATTTGCATAAACTCTTCTTTCTTAAGCCCTTTATTAAACAAAAGTTTTGTCGCACTTTCGGAAAGAAGCAGATACGATGCAAAAAGATCGGCTGTTGTTATGAATTTTCCGTTAAGTTTTTTGACCGTTTCAAAAGCAGTTTTGACGATTTGATCTTTGGAAATCTTTATATCTATTATCTCTTCAGGTTTTAATATGTCTGATTTTTCCATAATGAAATCCACAGCCTCCATCTTCACCATTTTTTTAATCAGCGTTTCTGAATCTTTACTTGTTTGAAAAAGGGCAAGGGCAGGAAGAGTAAATGAATCAAAAATATTTTTGCCCTGCCTGCCGGCAGGCAGGCCGTCATTTTTTGAAACCTCAAGTTTAGGTGAAATTTTTGAAATCTTGAACCTTAGGAAAACTTCAAAAATCAAAAGAAGTGATAAAAAAAATACAAACAGACTGCTCTCCTCTGAGATAATCAGGAAAAATAAAAGAAGGAACACAAAAAGTCTTAAGACTTTCGCTATGGGAAAGTTAAGAAAAGAAAAAATTCTTGCGTAATCTTTCATAAAAAAAGAATCAGAACAGTACCCACAGGCCAGAAAAGAAACGTTATGAAGAATAAGATTTCAAAAATAAGAATCAAAAAGAATATGAGAAGTTCGGCGCTTATAACAAAAGTCTTGATAAAAATTCCCATGGCGATGGAAAATGCAACCAATCCTTTCCTGTATTCGTTTTTCCATGGCTTAAAATAAGTTTTTATTAAAAGAGGAAGTGACAAAAGTTGAAGCGTTGAATTGTTTAGCGAAGAAAAAAATCTTATGAGTCCTATCGGCGCTTCCAAATACCAAAATTTTAAAAAAATTATGGGTATCGATAAGTAAAACATTTTATTATCTTCTTTAGTGTAGGAACTTTTGAACTAAATATCAATTAATTACTTGGGGTACAAATTAATTGGCATTGCTGAATAACTTTTTGTGCAGGCGGACAATTTGGATCGACGACACAATTATATGTTTTAATTGGCGTTGGGGTGGGCGTTGGGCTTGATCCTCCCGAACCTCCGCCTGTTGGCGTAGGCGTTGATTGAGCAGGAGTAGTTGGAGTTGGTGTTACACCAGGTGGTAAAGTAGGTGTAGGTGTTGGCACTCCAGGTGGTAGAGTAGGGGTTGGGGCACCCGGCGGCGCACCACTTGAGCAAGCTTGTAACGCTTTAAAGACATTTAGTCTTGGACCAATCGGTTTATCTGTCGAGATAGGGTCTGCGCTTGCAACTAAACAATCACTGACTTGTTGTGGAGTAAGGTTTGGATAAAGAAATAAAACAAGAGCCGCTGCACCTGCAACATGAGGCGAAGCCATACTTGTCCCTTGATAATTATAACTGTATCCTCCTCCAGGGACGGTCGAAATGATACAACTTGATACGGTACACACCCCACCTGATATTTTTTTATCTCCACCGGGTGCCGCTAACTCAACGACAGAGCCATGATTTGAATAATAAGCCCTTTGGTCATTTGGTCCTGTTGCTGCCACGGTAACCACTCCACTGCAAGAGGCTGGTGAAAAGCCAGAAGCATCTGCATTACTATTCCCTGCCGCAACTACCACAACTACCCCTTTACTCAATGCATAATTAATTGCATCTTGATATAAAAAATCGCAGGATCTTGCTCCTCCAAGGCTCATGTTTATGACACGCGCTCCGTTGTCTACCGCGTACCTTATTCCTTGCACTATCCCACTACTTGGTCCACTCCCACCACTACCCAAAACCTTTACAGCCATAAGTTTTAAATCCCAATTAATTCCACTAACACCTATCTTGTTATTAGCTAATGCTCCGATTGTTCCCGCAACATGAGTACCATGACCTTTATCATCTCTTGGATCATCTGAGCCACTAATAAAATTTTTGCCTTTTATTATATCGTCTGGTAAATCTTGATGGGTATAGTCAATTCCTGTATCTATCACTGCTGCAGTTACGCTTTTACTTCCCTTTGCTGCATCCCATGCATCACTCATTTGAATTTTTTGAAGCCCCCACATTTGAGGATAATATAGATCATCTGGAGTAGTTGCGAATATTTCATCAATAAAGTTTGGTTGAGTACCCTCTATAAAGCCATACTTCAAATACAGATTTTGGACAATTATAGCATCACTGCCTGATTTAAGTTTTAGTAGATAGTGTCTTCTTAGCATTGGGTCTTTTGAGTCTTTGAATAATTTTTCTTTATATGTAACACCTGCCTGTTTGTCTAATTCTTGAAAGAGGGATAAATATTCCTGCGGTGTCATCTGTTTTTGAATATTATCCCGCCAAAAAATCTTAATCTTTCCACCAATACTTCTTTGTTTTTTTTCTCTTTCTCCTATAGCTTGTTCTAGTTCCCCAGGAGAAAAACCAGCTTTGTATTTTACAATTACTTGGCCTGATACATAACTTGCCGGCTCGTAATATTTTGCTGTCCTTTCAGTGACAGCAAGCTTCTGTGGCTTTTTAAATATTGTTACAACTAGTAAATAAGCAAAAAAAATTACCAATATCCCTAAAATGATATAAGCTATTTTTTTGGACTGGGAAAAACTTTTAAAACGGTTGAACAATTGCGTTAGTTTCGACATTGTCAACTTCAGAAAGATTTTTTAAGATTGTGATTGCTTGTAATAAGTCACTCCCTGTTTTCAATTTTATTAAATAATAAGTCCTTAAATTGTTGTCTGTTGTGTCTTTATAAAGTTTTTCCTTAGACAGGACTCCAGCCTCTTTATCTGCTAATTCAATTTCTCTCAATTTAGTCTGGTCCTGTAATTCATCAGGTGATTGACCAGGTTTGTATTTTATGATGAGTTGATCAGAAACATATGTGTCTTCGGGGGGGAGAGTGATTGTCGGAATAGATTTTGGTGATGGAGCTTGGATAGAAGGATTGGCCGCAGGGACAGGAGAAAATTTGGGAGTTTGTTTTATCTTTTTTGATTGTCTAAAAAATATAAAAGGAACGATGATAAAAAGAACTAAAACTATTACTGCAAGGCCTGCTATAATTTTTTTTGTATTTAAAAAAACAACTATTCTATCAGATAGATTGGGTTTTGGGACTGGAAAGCCTTGCTGAATTTTATTTTCTTCATCCATAAATCACTTAAGCCTTTGGGGACATTTGTGTACCATCGCTTCCCATTGTGAGCGGCGGGTTTGGAATTGAGTTTTGAGTTGGTGTTCCATTTATTAGCGGCTGGCTAGGAATTTGTTCTCCATCTGAATTTTGAGAACTCTGGACTTGGGGAGGAGCTTTTGAAAAAGTGAATTCTTCTTTTTGACTATCATAATTTATCAAAATCTTGTCTCCTGCAACAAAAGTTTTGTTGATAATACGAATTGCAATTGGATTTTCGATTGCGCTTTGAATAAGGCGTCTTAAAGGTCTTGCTCCATAAACAGGATCATATCCTTCTTTTGCCAGTCTGTCCAATGCTTCTTTTGTTATATCCAGATCAAATCCTTGCTGATTTAAAAGTTTCTTTGTCGCGTTTATTCCTAACTTTGCGACTTCGGTCATATTCTTCTGAGACAGTGGCTCAAATATTACAACCTCGTCAAAACGGTTTAGGAGCTCGGGTTTGAAGAATTTTCGAAGCTCGGCGAACAAGATTTTTGAAAGTTCTTCAAATCTTTTAGCTTCTTCCTGCGGGGAAATTTCCTTACCTTGCCCCGCCGAGGCGGGGTCTTCTTTTTTATTTTGCTCAAGCTGCTGCTGAATCAAAACGCTTCCGATATTTGAAGTTGCAATTATAATAGTATTCTTAAAAGAAATTGTATTTCCCTTATTATCTGTAAGACGTCCGTCCTCAAGAAGCTGAAGTAGAATATTGAAAACATCAGGGTGGGCCTTTTCTATTTCATCCAAGAGAACAATTGAGTAAGGTTTTGTTCTAACTGCCTCCGTAAGCTGACCGCCCTCCTCATATCCTACATATCCAGGAGGAGCGCCGATAAGCTTTGCTACTTCATGTTTTTCCATGTATTCACTCATGTCAAGTCTAGCCATTGCCTCTTCTTTTCCAAAAAGAAGCTCGGCCAGTGTTTTTGCAAGTTCTGTTTTTCCAACACCTGTTGGACCTAAGAAAATAAAAGATGCGATGGGCCTGTTTGCGCTGGATAGTCCGATTCTTCCTCGTCTTACAGCTTCTGCAACTGCGGCAACAGCATTTTCTTGATTTATTAATTTCTTGTGAATAGTCTCTTCAAGGTGAAGCAATTTTTCACTTTCGTTTTCTGTAAGTTTTGTTATAGGAATTCCCGTCCAACCTGAAACAACTTTTTCTATATCGCTTTTGGAAACTGAGTTATCAGATCTTTTTCCTGCATTTAATTCAAGCCTTGCCTCTGCTGCTGCCTCATCCAAAAGATCTACTGCCTTATCGGGCAAAAATCTTTCTCCTATATACCGCTTTGATAATCGGACAGATTCTTCAAGAGTTACATCGGGCAAAACTATTTTGTGAAAGTTCTCATACTTTGGTCTTAAAACCTTAAGCATCTCAACTGCGGTTTTTTCATCCGGCTCCGCAATCAGAACCGGCTGAAATCTTCTCTCAAATGCTTTATCCTTTTCAAAATATTTTCTGTATTCAGTTGTAGTAGTCGTTCCAATTATCTGAAGCTGTCCACGTGCTAAAAATGGTTTTATTATATTTGAGGCATCCAAAGCTCCCTCTGTATCTCCTGCTCCAATAAGCGTGTGGATTTCGTCTATAAAAAGAACTACTGTTCCGCTTGCCGCTTGTGTTTCTTTAATAACATTTCGCAGTCTTTCTTCAAATTCTCCTCGGTGAGAGGCGCCAGCGACTAAAGATGACAAATCGAGCTGAATTATTCTTTTTGAAAGCAAATCCTTTGGAGCAGATCCTTCAACTATTTTCTGTGCAAGTCCTTCTACAACTGCCGTTTTCCCAACCCCTGCTTCTCCTATGATAACCGGGTTATTCTTGGTTCGCCTAAGTAAAATGTGAATTACTCTTTCTATTTCTGTATCTCGTCCTGCAACCGGGTCAAGTTCTCCATTTTTTGCCTGATCTGTTAAATCTACTCCATAACTTTCAAGAGCCGATTTTCTTCCCTTTACATAAGTCGAAGATTTGGAAAGTGTTTTCTCTAAATCTTCTTTTTTAATTCCTTCATTTTGAAGAATATTTGATGAAGTTGCTTGGGAGAATAGCGCGAGCAAAAGATCCTCGGGTGTTATAAACTCAACTCCTCTGCCTTTTACCATTGCGTAAGCTTCATCAAGAATTTTTTTGGTTGTATCGCTTAAAGTCTGCTCTCCAATAAAATTTCCCATCGTCTGCCTACCCTGAATTTCTTTAACTATTTTTGTTGGATCCTGGGAAAATTGGGAAATTAATTTAAAAATTTCTCCGTCATATAAAAGACCGGTCATTAGCTGATCTGGCTCTATTAAAGCTTGTTTAATTCTTTTTGCCTCCTGTTGTGCAAGATTTAAGACTTGAGTAGCTCTCGTATCTAAATGGGATAAAACCGAAAGTCCCTGTCTGATACTTGGCTCCATAGGAGAAGGTGCGATGTTTACTGAAGGCTGGGAAACAACTGGATTCTGAGGGGTAAATGCTTGTGACGGCGGCTCTGGACCTTGATGCATTGGATTATCAGCTATATATTTTCTTGAACCGAATAAATTTCCGAACATATTTTTTACTGTGAACAGGTAAATGGATAGGTGGCTCCGACAACCGCAACAATAATTAAAATCAATGTTCTTTTATTCATATACTATATACTCATGGTAGCATTTTATAACGCCTATAACAATTATCAAGGTCAGGTTTATTCATTAGTATTTATATCCTCTTTGGAAGAGGGCTTTGATTGATTCTCGGACTCCTCGATTTCTCTTTGTTCTTCAAGTTCCATTTCTTTGGGTTTTTCTTCTCTTTTTGTTTGCGTACCAAGCATTGTTGACTCCTCCTCTTCCTTCTTGCCTAACTCCTCAATAATAGACTTTGCCGCCTCGAGTTTTGCCTTAAGATACGCTATTACTTCTGTCTGAGCAAACCCTCCGATTAGGAGAAAAGGTAAGATCGCTCCAACTGCTTCCATTCCTTTTGTTATATTCTGAGTATCGGATGAGACCAAAAGATTAATAGTTCCGGAGATTTTATCTATATCATTTAGAATCCATTCTTTTCTGTTTCTTTGTTTTCCCTCTATGGACTTTGGCGGCTCAAGCTTTAAGTAATTTTCCTGCCATATCTTCTTAACAGATTCGTAATCGTCAATACTTACAGCCTGGACTCGATTTGCTGCCGGGAAGCTTGCCTTAGCAAATCCTTTAAGATCTGCTGCTCCCGCAGCTTCTAGGAGAGAGACTGCAAGAGCACTGCCTTTTTCTTTTGCTTCAAGTAATTGCTGTTTTATATTATCATCTATTCCGGCTTCTCCTTTTTGCATCGTAGACAAAATTGATTTTGCCAGTGGGTCGCCATTTTGTTGAGCTTGTGTTAAAGCATTCTTTATGGAACTCGACTGAAGAACTTCAATCAATTTGGCTGTTTCGATTTCCGATGCTTTAAGACCTGTTTTAGATACTGCTCCTGCTGCCGATAGAATAGAAGTTGCCAGTGGGTCGCCTCTTTGAGCTTCTTGTTTCAACCTTTCCTGCAATGAATTGTATCTCTCTCTTTGCGTTGGAACTGTAACGCGTTTTGGATTTGCTATTCCCTCTAGTGTCTCGTGTAGTCTTGCAATATCCTGATGCTTTCCAATATCGGATGACAAAAGAGAAGTTTCGTATTGTGCTATATCTCTCATCGTAGGAATACTTAAATTTGCCAATCTAAGAAAATCAGAACTCATCTGCGCACTTCTTATATTAGCTGCTTGAGCGTTGATTATTGCCTCATTTGCTCTTATTTCCGGAATTGAAATCTTAGCAGGTATAAATGGCAACGGACGGGCAAGTCCTTCGGGTTGGACTGATGGAGGCGGAGGCTGTCCTGCGGTTCCTCGCCCAACCAAAGAAGATCCACCCGCTATCAATTGTTTTATTATTGTACTTTCCCCAAAAGAAAAATCATGAAGAAAATCAAGAAATATTTGGAGAAGAAGAAACGGCAAAATAATAACTACCCAAAGCATTAAAAGAGCTATCACATATAAAGCAAACGTGTCCCTATTATTAACGCTATTAGTTAAACTGACTATTTGCCCTGGGCCTCCCAAAAGAATACTGATCGCAGTTGGATACACTTGGTCTCCGTTAAAGATGAAATTTAGCGGAATACCTGAGATGGCGCTTGTACTTGAACTCCATAGATGAACGAGTCCGGAAAGAAAGATTGCAAATATTGGAGCATATAAAAGCCAGCGGAAAAATTCACCCATCCAAATCTTTGCAGTATTTCTAATTGGGGAATACAAAAGGAGAAGCGGAAATATTGGCGAAATTACAATAAAAAACCAAAGAATTATTTTTCTAAGAATCAGAATTCCGGTCATTACATAATAAGTAAGGGCAGTTAATTTAATAAGAAGAAGAGAGACAAAAACAGACTCGTCAAATTCTGCCCCAAATTTCCTATACCCTTGAAAATCTTCGTATTTAAATCCCACAAACAAAAGGTCTTTTTGAGAGATTATTTGTCCAGCAAAGGTAGGGCTCTTAAGAAAAAACCCTTGTATTGCATCTGTTATTTGATAGATAAATTGAATAAGAGCAAAAGAAAAAGTAACTAAAAGAAGTATCATTATAAATCTTGGAATAAATTTCATTACTGTTATGTTTTTCCCTCGGGTAACTATAATTACAAAGGCTGATACAAGAACAAAGAGAGTAAAGAAGGCATAAACAATATTTCTGATTGTTGCCCAGAAAGTTGCCAGAGGATTATTGCTTCCGCTTGAAACGGATGACCAGTTATAATTTGCCAAAGTCCAGTCCAGAAATTGCCCTGATCTTGCAGCAACTTTTCCGACAAAAGTTACCTCATCATCCTTAACCCATGATCCCCCTACAGCTGTCCCGGGAACAGATGTCGGAGTCGGAGTTGGGGCAGCTTGAGCAAGGACAGAGTATGGAAGAGCTAATTTAAAGGCTATTAATAAAATTACTAGAAAAGAGAATAATTTTTTTTTGGGCAGGCCATGCCTGCCGGCGGGCAGGAATTTTTTCATATTATTGAAAACCCGGAATATGCAAGACGTCAACCGCTATTACCCTAATAAAAACAAAACCCAAAACAGCAAGAAGAATTCCGGCTATAGAATAGTAAATATAACTCTTCCCTTTCTCAAGTTGTATGGGCTCTCCCTGAGAGGTAAGAACAAGGTAACCCCCGTAAATTATAAAAAGAAGCGCTACTCCCCCTATAAGCCCGAGTCCGATTCCGTAAAATTTCTCTACAAAGGCAAACGGGTCTTTTGGAATGCAACCTAAATCAGTTTCAATTCCGTCGACTCCATTGAGACAGGCCATATTCTAATTTTATGGTAGCACAAAAAAAGCGTCAAAACCAATTTCTTTTCTTGCCTTCCTCTTCAAATTTTTTTAATAATTCTCTCTGGTAAGATGTTAATTTATTGGGGATCTGCACTCTTATTTTCAAGTAATGATCGCCTCTTCCTCCTCCTCTGGGATGCGCAACTCCTCTGCCTTTTAGTCTCACCAAAGTCTCGGGCTGAGTTCCGGAAGGAACTTTTATTTTTACAGAGCCATCTATAGTTTCAACACTTACGGTATCTCCAAGCGCGGCTTTATAAAATGGGAGCTTAAGTTCACTTATTATATCCAAACCTTCTCTTTTAAATCGGGGGTCCTGTCTCACCTGAAGTATTACATCATAATTTCCAAAACGTATTCTTGAACCATCATCAACTCCTCTGGGTATTTTTATATTTTGTGTTTTCCCGTCGATTGTTATTCTTTTTGTTGTACCGTGAACTGCCTCCATAAAATCAACCTCCAAAGAATAGACAGGTCTTCTCTGTCGCGCGGAAAATGGTGACCCGCCGCCAAAGAACTGTTCAAAAATTTCAAATGGGTCTGAAAATCCTCCAAAATCAAAATCAAATCCTTCTCCGCCAGTTGTATAGGCATAAGTAAATGGTCCATAACGTTCTGTTGTTTGCCCTTGAAATCCACCTCCAAATGGCCCAGCTCCTCCGGGAAAACCCTGTGTAAATGCGGCTGAACCAAATTGATCATAAGCTTCCCTTTTTTGAGGATCTGCTAATACCTCGTAAGCTTGATTTATCTCTTTAAATTTTTCTCCCGCTTCTTTACTTTTGTTTCTGTCAGGGTGGTACTGAAGAGCAAGCTTTCTATAAGCTTTCTTTACTTCGTCCGCAGTTGCGTTTTTTGAAACTCCTAAAATTTTATAAAAATCTTTTTCTTCTGCCATAAAATCTCCCTGCCTGCCAGCAGACAGGCAGGTCTATTATAATATAAAAGCGCGGTAAACGCGCTTACTCTAGTTGCTAATTACTAGTATCTAATTACTAGTTGACTACTTCGCCTTCAACAGGTTCTTCTGGTTGGTCTTCCGATTTTGATTCTGATTTTTTCTCATCTGTTTTTTCTTCACCATCTCCTGTAGTCTGTTGACTGTTGTCGGTTGGCTGTTGACTGCCTTGTGGTGAACCTGTCGAACTATACATTGCTTGCCCGACTTTCTGGAGTGAATCCGATAAATCTTTGGTCTTTGTTTCCAAATCTTCTTTAGTCCCCGTATCAAGAACTGATTTAAGGTCAGAAATTTTATCCTCAACTTCTTTTTTAAGAGTCGGGTCAACCTTATCTCCGGCATCCTTAAGCGTCTTTTCTGCTGTAAAGATCAGTGAGTCAGCAGCGTTTCTTGTCTCAACTTGTTCTTTTTTCTCTTGATCTTCCTTTGCATGTTCTTCTGCTTGTTTTGTCATTGTCTCAACTTCTTCGCGTGTCAAGCCGGTTGAGCCTGTTATCTTAATACTTTGCTCTTTACCAGTTGCCTTGTCTTGTGCCTTAACATTTAATATTCCATTTGCATCGATATCAAAAGTAACTTCAATTTGGGGAACACCACGAGGCGCAGGAGGAATACCGTCTAGAATAAATCTTCCAAGAGATTTGTTATCTTGTACCATTGGCCTTTCTCCTTGAAGAACATTTATTTCAACCTGTGTCTGATTATCCGCCGCTGTTGAAAAAACTTGTGATTTGGAACTTGGGATAGTTGTATTCCTAGCAATTAAAGGTGTTGATACCCCTCCTAAAGTTTCTATTCCCAGAGTCAAAGGCGTAACATCCAAAAGTAAGACATCTTTCACTTCTCCTCCTAACACTCCACCTTGAATAGCTGCTCCGACTGCAACAACTTCATCCGGGTTAACCGATTTATTTGGCTCATTGTTGAAGAATTTTGTAACGGTTTCGGTTACTTTTGGCATTCTTGTCATGCCACCAACCAAAACTACTTCGTCAACGTCTGATACTTTAATCCCCGCATCTTTTAGGGCAGCTTCGACTGGTTTGACAGTTTTTTGAATTAAACCATCAACAATCTGCTCAAGTTTTGAGCGATTTAAAGTCATTGTAAGATGCAAAGGACTTTCTTTCCCTTGAGTTATAAATGGCTGGTTGATTTGAGTTTCTTGGGCGCTTGATAATTCAATCTTTGCTTTTTCCGCTGCTTCCCTAAGTCTCTGGAGTGCCTGATGATCGCGCCTTAGATCGACTCCGTTTTCTTTTTTAAATTCTTCGGCAATATAATTTACTATCACTTGGTCAAAGTCGTCTCCACCAAGATGTGTGTCTCCATTGGTTGATTTTACCTCGTATACTCCTTCTCCAAGCTCAAGAATTGAGATGTCAAAAGTTCCACCGCCCAAATCATAAACAGCAATTGTATGAGCATTTTTCTTATCAAGGCCATAGGAAAGAGCTGCTGCTGTTGGTTCGTTAATTATTCGAAGAACTTCAAGTCCTGCAATTTCCCCTGCCTGTTTTGTTGCTTGACGCTGGCTATCATCAAAATAGGCTGGAACTGTAATAACCGCTTGTGTGACTTTACCGCCCAAATAGGCCTCGGCATCCGATTTAATTTTCTGAAGAATTTGGGCTGAGATTTCCTGGGGAGTAAATGTTCTTCCCTCAACTTCAACAACTGCCATCCCGTCGCGACCTGCCTTCACTGCATAGGGGAGCCATTTAATATCGTACTGAACCGACTCGTCTTTAAATTTTCTGCCCATTAGTCTTTTTATCGAAAAGATTGTTCTTTTTGGCTTTAAAACAAGCTGGCGTTTGGCAACATCTCCCACAACATGAGAAATCGGATCAACCACTGATGGGATAACATTTCGTCCCTCTCTTGAATGAATAACCTTGGGGTTTCCCCCTTCCATTACTGCAACTGCCGAATTTGTTGTACCTAAATCTATTCCTATTATTTTTCCCATAAGATTCTAGTTCTTAGTAAACTAGCGACTAGTAACTAGTGGCTAATTGCTAGTTGCTAACTTGCCTTGTCCTACAACCACCTGTGCGGGCCTTAAAAGTTTGTCGTCTAACATATATCCCGGACTTAATTCCTCAAGGACCCTATTTTCTTCTCCCTCACCGGTTTGTACTGCCTCCATAATTGTTGGGTCAAAGTCTTTATCTTTAGTTTCGATTCTTTTGACTCCCTCCCCATCAAGAACATCAAAAATTTTCATAATACTAAGTTTTAACCCATCATCTTGCGTATGTTTTAGGGCAAGCTCTAAAGTGTCAAGCGCCGGCAAGATTCTTAGAATCAATCCTCTATTTGCCGATTTTATTAATTCTTCTTTTTCAAGCGCTACTCTTTTTTCTAAATTTTGGTAATCTGCTAACGTTCTCTTTAACTGTCCTTCAAGCTCTTTCTCTTGTGTTTCTAATTCTTTTGTCTTTTCTTGTTTTGTTTTCTTCGCCATTTTTCATTCTCAATTGTCAATTGTAAATAGTCAATTGTCAATTTGTTAACTTACCATCCTTCAGCCAATTCTTTTATTAAATTACTGAAGTATCTCACCATAGGCACCACACTGGTATAATTTAATCTTGTGGGTCCTATAACTGCAACCTCCCCTGTTGTATGTTTCGAAGTTTTATAATGACTAAATACAAAACCATATGGCCCCGCGAGTCTTGGTCCCAATTCTTCTCCGAACAAAATATGGATATCTTCTTTACTATCGTTCTCGGGAGTCTGGAAAATATTACTAAAGTATTCCATCTCATCAATGACACTCAAAAGATTCTTTGTTATGTCAATATCAAAAAATTCCGGCATATCTAGGACATTTGAATAACCAGAGCAGAAAAAATCTCCATCATCTGTCGTAACAATTGATAAAGCTTTGGTTTTGTCTGCAAGAGATTTTGCAACTTCCTTAAGAAGTTTTTGCTGTTGTTTTCTAAGATCCCACACCTTTTCTTTAAGCTCCACCTCTTCAGCAATCGATATTTCTTTTTCCTTCATGAGCTGATTTACATAGAACTTCATACCAGCAGATGTTGGGGTTCTTCCAGATGAAGAATGGGGTTTCTGAAGATATCCCATTTCTGTAAGTTTAACCATTTCATTTCGGATTGTAGCCGGAGATGCGCTTATATTTCTTTTCTTCTCCAAAGTTTCAGAACCGACAGGAACTGCTGTTTCGATATACTCCTCGATTAAGTTTTTTAAAATTTCTATCTGTCTTTGAGTCAAGTTGTGCATAATAAAAACCTAAAGCTTAAATCTTAAATGTCAAAACTCGAGATAAAATTAGCACTAATATAACATGACTGCTAAGCTCTGTCAAGTAGTATTTTCTGTATCTCTTTTCTTTTTTTTATTGCCACTCCGCACGCTGAATGCATGATAAGTTAAGCGAACGACTCAGGGGGATTCCTCACAAACCTGTTGAGGAGGGGGTGAAATCACCCGAGGAGTGAGCTTAACTTTGAAAGCATGAGGCAAGGCGTGGCAAGAGTTCCTTGTTCTCTTGTCGACACAAGAGAACAAGGAAAAATTTATGCTAAACTATTTCTTATGAGAAAAATCAGAAAATTCCTGCCACTACTTTTTCTCGGCCTTTCCCTTCTTGGAATTCTAGTTTTTCTAATTATAAACTTCCCTCCAAATTTCTATATGAATTTTGGAATATTAAAGATTAATAGTTTTTACATCTTTTTAATTTCTCTCTTTGTCTCAGGCTTTGGGATTTTTTCTTTTATCTTAAGGAATTTCCGGCGAGGATTCTTTATAGGCTTATTCTCAGTTGTCTTTTTCTATCTCCGCTACCTTAATCTCACTCATATTTTTTTCCTTATTATGCTTCTTATAATCTTTGTTTGTCTTGAACTGTTCTTTATTCATAAAAAATAATCGTCTTGTCTATAATTTTACTTCCTTAAATAAAAATGTCTGTCTTTTTCATGCTTTTAGGAAAAAGACGCAGAAAACTCCGCGATGAGAAATAAAAACAGCTTTGAATAGCTTGGTTGAAATAAATCCTTGTTCGCTTTTTCCTTGTCTGATAAAATTGCTTCATGGACAAACCAAATAAATTTTATATTACGAACGCGATTCCTTATGTCAATGCAAAGCCCCACATCGGACATGCCATGGAGTTTGTGCAGTCGGATACCATTGCAAGATTTCATAGGCAGATGGGAGAAGACGTTCTTCTTCTTTGCGGTTCTGATGAAAATGCTTTAAAAAATGTTCAGGCCGCAGAAGAAGAAAAGATTTCTGTGCAGGAACTGGTTGATAAAAATAGCAAGCTTTTTGAAGACCTTGCAAGAAAATTGAATGTTCAATTTGATATTTTTCAAAGAGGAAGTGACCCAAATCATCATAAATCCTCACAAAAATTGTGGGAACTTTGTTTTAAAAGCGGGGATATCTATAAAAAACAATACACTGGACTCTATTGCGTTGGTTGTGAACTATTTTATGAAAAGAATGAGCTGAATGAAAAAAGCGAATGTTTCGAACACCCTGGAAAAAAACTTGAGAAGGTTTCAGAGGAAAATTACTTTTTCAAACTTTCTAAATACCAAGCTGAAATAGGAAAGATTATTAAATCTGATCAAATACAAATTACCCCTGAAAACCGAAAAAAAGAGGTTCTTAATTTTATAAAACAGGGCCTTAAGGACATAAGCATATCAAGATCCAACAAGAGAGCCAAAAACTGGGGAGTTTCTGTTCCAAATGATCCGACTCAAAAAATGTATGTTTGGTTTGATGCTTTAAACATTTATCAAAGCGGAACGGGATTTGCACTAGATGATAAAAAATATAAAAAATGGTGGCCTTGCGACCTTCATGTTATAGGAAAAGGAATCTTAAGATTTCATGCCATTTACTGGCCTGCTTTTCTTCTATCTGCCGGTCTTGCCCTTCCTAAGAAAATTTTTGTACATGAGTACATAACTGTAAATGGACAAAAGATGTCAAAAACCTTAGGAAATGTGATCGATCCTCTAAGTTTGATCGAAAAGTATGGCACCGATCCCCTACGTTATTATTTCTTGCGTCACATATCGCCTTTTGTAGACGGTGATTTTTCGGAAGACAAATTTAAAAAAGTTTATAATTCCGATTTGGCAAACGGGCTTGGAAATCTTATCTCAAGAGTTTCAAAACTTTGCGAAAATTCTAATTATATTCAGATGGGGTCTGCCTTACGAATTTCGGAGCACTTAATACAAATTGAGGAATACTCAAAGGCAATGCTCGAGTTTCGTTTTAATGACGCTTTATCTTTTGTTTTTAGAAAAATCGCAGATTTAGATAAATTTATTAACAATGAAAGGCCGTGGGATTTGCTTAAAAATGAGGACAGTAGATTAAAATCAATACTTGCTCATTCAGTCGATCAGATTCAGGAAATCGCAGCTCTTTTAGAACCGTTTCTTTCTGAAACCGCCAAAAAAATCGAAAACCAATTCCAAGGACCAGAAATAGTTTCTCAAAAGCCACTATTTCCGAGAATCTAAAGTTTGAATTCTGAATTTTAAATTCTAAATTTTTCTATGGTTGACGTTCATTGTCATTTAAATTTCCATTCTTTTGAAAAAGACTACGATGAAGTTATAAAAAGGGCTTTTAATAAGGGGATTAAAAAAATTATAAATGTCGGGACAAAGATCGATTCAAGTCAAAAAGCAGTCGAGCTTGCAGAAAAATATAAAAATTTATACGCGATTATAGGAGTTCATCCTCATCATGCGGATAAACTTGAGAAAGATTGGATCGCAAAATTAGAAAAACTTTGTAAAAATTCCAAGGTTGTTGGAATCGGAGAATGCGGAATGGATTTTTATAGATATAAGTCAAACGGCATTATTGATGTCAAACTTCAAAAAGATGTTTTTGTAAAACAAATTGAGCTTTCCTTAAAACTTAAACTTCCCCTTCAAATCCACAACAGACATGCAGGAAAAGAAATTCTTGATATTTTAAGCCACTATAAAAGTGACTTATTAAACCCGCCGGGAATGTTTCACTGCATGTCGGGAAACCTGGACTTTTTAAAAAGAGTTCTTGGTCTTGGATTCTACATTGGTTTTGACGGAAATATTACTTATAAAGGTATTGCGCCCGGCGAAGATACGCTACTTTCCGATCTAATTAAGGCTACCCCCTTCACTAGAATCGTGACTGAAACAGATAGTCCGTTCCTTGCGCCTGTGCCTTTCAGAGGTAGAAGAAATACACCCTCCTATGTTATAATCGTTGGGCAATTCATAGCTAAAATTAAAGGGATTTCTTTTGAAAAACTAGAAGAGCAAACGTCCCTCAATGCTGACCGGATTTTTAATTTTAAATCTTAAAACTTATTTATGACAAACTTTTTCAATAAAATTTTTATAAGATATCCTATAAAGACAAGGAGATTGCTTGAGCTTATTCCTGGACTTTTCTCCTGGACATTAGTAACATTTCCAGTTTGGGGTTCATTAACTGTTCCCTACGCTGTTGCTTATTTTATTCTTTTTTTTGACATATATTGGCTTTATAAATCTTTCTCTGTCGCAGTCACATCTTTTATTTCCTCAAATAAAATAAAAGAGTCCGAGCGAGAAAACTGGCTTGAGAAAGCATCTAGTCTTTCGGATTTCAATAAATTAAACCACATAGTTATTATTCCAAATTACAGGGAGGGGGTAGAGAAATTAAGGACAACGATTCAAAGTATTGCCATGCAAACGTTTCCAACAAAAAAAATATATATAGTCCTGGCAATGGAAAAAAGAGAGAAGGATGTAGGGAAAAAAGCAGAGGATTTAATAAACGAATTCAGTGGTACATTTGGAGAAATATTTGCAACTTATCATCCGGATATAAAAGGGGAAGTAAAAGGGAAATCATCCAACCAGGCTTATGCAGGCAAGATTATCTATAAACTACTTATCGGCTCAGGTAGACTTGATATTGATTTTACCACGATATCGTCTGTGGATTCAGATTCAATCTTTGATAAACAATATTTTTCATATCTTACCTACAGCTTTATAGAAGATGAGAAAAGGTACAACACTTTCTGGCAGTCTGCAAATGTTAATTATAATAATTTTTGGAAGATACCTGCGCCCACCCGCGTCATCGCTTTTTTTGGAAGTATTTGGAGAATGGCAGTTCTTATTCAAAAGGATAAACTTGTTTCAAATTCTACTTACTCACTATCGCTTAAGCTTCTTAAGAGAATCGGCTTCTGGGATACAGATGTAATTCCTGAAGACTATAGAATTTTTTTCAAAGCATTTTACAGACTAAAAGGTGATGCATGGGTAAAACCCATATTCCTTAAAACCTCGATGGATGCTCCGCTTTCCAAAACATTTTGGAAAAGTATCAAAAGCAAATACGACCAGGAAAGAAGATGGTCGTGGGGAGTTTCCGATGACCCACTTTTTATCAAATGGTGGCTTACGGTTCCCGATGTTCCATTTGTTAGAAAAACAATTATGCTCTACAATGTTCTCATAGATCATTTTCTCTGGCCTGTAAACTGGTTTATAATTACAATTGCAGCAAATATAATTACATTTTTAAATCCTGTATTCTCAAGGACTACTCTTGGGTATCGTCTCCCAACCATCGCAGGAGCAATTTTGACGACATGTTTGTTTGCTCTTTTAGTTTTGGTAATTATTGATTTCAGAACAAGACCAAAAAGCCACTCTTTAGGAAGGGTCCGAGAATTTCTTTTTCCTCTTGAATTTATACTTCTTCCTATAGTTGGATTCTTTTTAAATGCTCTTCCTGCTCTTATATCCCATACACAGCTTATGCTTGGAAAAAAAATTGAATATAAAGTAACAGAGAAGATATGAAGTTTCTGTCAAAAGCTGAAAAGAGCAAAGATTTTTGGTTTATTTTAATAACCTCAATCTTCTTTTTTATCCTGAGATTCCCCTCCCTTTTTGAGCCATACTGGTACGGAGACGAGGGAATATATCATGTCTTAGGACTTGGGATAAGACATGGGAGAGTTCTCTACGCAGGTATCTGGGATAATAAACCTCCTCTTCTTTATTTGATCTATGGTCTTTTCTCTTCGGATCAATTTTACATAAGGCTTTTCTCCCTTATCTTCGGAATTTTATCGACAGTTGTGTTTTTCTTTCTTGCCAAAAAACTTTTCTACAATGGGAAAGAACACAGCAAGGCTGTCTATTGGTCTTGTGGAGTTTTTGCTCTTCTTTTTGCTCTCCCGCTTCTTGAAGGAAATATTGCAAACGCAGAAAATTTTATGCTTCTCCCTATACTTCTTGCCGCGCTTATTATCTTAAAAGATAAAATTAAATCCTCGACTCTTTTTCTGTCAGGAGTTTTAATTGGAATTGCCTTCCTCTTTAAAATAGTAGGAATCTTTGATTTTGCTGCATTTTTTGCATTCCTTTTTATCCTAAGTCTCCCAAGAAAAATAGCAAATTTTAAAAAGGTTGTTATAAATTCCGCAGTCAGCCTCTTTCCTTTTATCTTAGGGTTTATCTCCCTTTTTGTTTTAACTTCCCTGTTCTTTCTCGGAGACGCATTTAAATTTTTCCTGCAAGCCGTATTCGTTCAAAATGTCGGATATGTCGGGTATGGCAATAAATTTCTCATTCCACAAGGACTTTTAATTTTCAAATTGGTCATTCTCTCCGTCTTCCTGTTTTATCTCTTTATAAAAAGGGGGAATTTTACAAAAACAGCGCTTTTTATCCTTATCTGGTTTTCTTTTTCTTTATTCAACGCTCTTTTCTCCCAAAGACCCTACACCCACTATCTTTTGGTGCTTATCCCAAGTCTTTCTCTTCTGGTTGGCCTCCTGATTTTTGAGAAAAAAAATCAAACCATTCCTCTGTCTCTGTTTGTCTTATCACTTTTCTTTATTATTACAAACTTCAATCTTTATGGAAAAACTCCTTTTTACTATCAAAACTTTTTGTCCTTTATTTTGGGCAGAAAAAGTGTAAGTTCATATAGAGAATTCTTCGACAGAAAAACGTCAAACGATTATGAAATCGCACAGTATGTTAATGCAAAAACCAGAAAAAATGACCAGATTTTTATTTGGGGCAATAATGCCCAAGTTTACAAACTTACTGATAGACTTCCTCCCGGCAGATATACTGTGGCATATCATATAACAGGCTTTAATGATGGGTACAAAAATACCGAAGGTGCTTTAATGAAAGTAAAACCAAGATTCATAATTATTATGGACGGGCAACCGGTTTTTCCATTTTCTCTATCTTCATATCAACCAGCGATGAAAATTGGCAGAGGATCTATCTATGAGAGGATTTTTTGATGAAGCGGGGAAAGATAAAATTATAACAGGAGGCTTTTTAATAACCTTCTTTTTGATTTTACTTAGTTTTTCCTATATATTGATTAATTTAAGCTCAATCCCTTCCTATATTCCCCTTTTTAATCAGCTCCCTTGGGGAGAAGAAAGACTCGGAACGACATTTATGATTTTTTTGCCGACAGGCGGAGTATTATTAATTTCTTTCGTAAATCTTGTTGTTTCTGTCTTTATATATTCTAAATCTCAAATGATTGCACGGATGCTTGCAATAACGAGTCTCCTAATCGCTTTTCTTTCTTTTATTTTTATTGTGCGTACAATTAATCTTATTACCTAATGTTTACAAATATAATATTGTTGCCGCTTTTGATTACTTTTATTTCTGTAATATTTTTGACTCCCCTGTCTATAAGCTTTATAAAAAAATTGGGGCTTATAGACGATCCACGAAAACACAAACATCCTGCAGTAATTCACAAAAAACCCATTCCAAGAGGCGGAGGAATACCTCTTTACCTTGGTGCTTTAATTGGGGCTCTTCTTTTTCTCCCAGCTACAAAAGAAGTTGTTTTACTTTTTACAGCAGGGCTGATTGCTCTTTCTGTGGGAATTCTTGACGACAAATTTGATCTTTCGCCTTACTTTCGTTTTATTTTTAATATTATTTCGGCTTTAATTGTTGTGGGGGCCGGGATTTCAATACCCTTCGTAACAAATCCATTGGGAGGGATTTTTTATCTTGACTCCCTTAGGTTTTCTTTGGATTTTTTAAATATGACCGTTGCTCTTTCAGATGTTATTGCTCTTATCTGGTTAATTTGGGTTATGAATATGCTTAACTGGAGTAAGGGCGTGGATGGACAAATGCCAGGAATTATAGGAATATCGGCAGCGGTTATTGGAATTTTAAGCCTTAGATTTCCTGTTGTAGATCAGACAAATCTTATAACTGCAAAACTTTCTTTTATTTTGTCAGGAGCCGCTTTTGGTTTTCTTATTTTTAATTTTTATCCTGCCAAAATTTTTCCGGGATACGGAGCGACATCTATTTATCTCATGCTTGGCGCTGTTTCAATTCTTTCAAGCGCCAAACTTGCAACTGCCATTTTGGTAATGGGTGTCCCCATGATTGATGGGGCTGTAACTATAATAAGAAGAATTTTAAGCAGGAAGTCTCCTTTTTGGCATGACAGGAAACATCTCCACCATCTTCTTCTGGATGCCGGATTTGGACAAAGAAGAATTGCGTTGTTTTATTGGATTATTTCTGCTATATTGGGGTCCCTATCGCTTCTTTTATCAAGCAGAGGAAAACTTTTTGCAGTTGTGATGGTAACAATTATAGTGGGGGGGATTTTGTTTTTTGTACATTTTGCTTTAAAAAAAGATGAGAATTCTCTATAACATTCTAAGACTTATAAGACCAAGACAGTGGATCAAAAATCTTGCCATTTTTGCAGCCATAACCTTCTCCGGAGAATTATTTAATATCCCTGTTTTGACTAATGTTGCTCTCGGATTTCTCGTTCTTTGTGCTGTTTCCTCTGCAACATATATAGTTAACGATTTCTTTGACATCAAAAGCGACAGGCTCCACCCCTTCAAAAAAGGAAGGCCTCTTGCCCATAAAGATGTGCCCGTGTCTTTGGCTCTTCTTCTTGCCGGACTTCTTATTTTTGCGTCTTTCTATCTTGCTCTTAAGGTAACAACTGCTTTTCTTATCGTCATTATAATTTACTTAATTATTCAAATCTTTTATTCTGTTCTTTTAAAATCGATTGCGGTTTTGGATATTCTTGTAATTGCCTCAGGCTACATACTAAGAGTATATGCAGGAGAATTTGCATCAGGATTTCATATCTCTGTTTGGCTTCTTCTCACCGTTATATCGCTTTCTCTGTTTCTGGCTGTTGGCAAAAGAAGATCTGAGCTTACCTTGGTTTCTCAAGTAAAAGATGTCAATATCGCAAATATTCGAAAATCTCTTTCTCATTATTCGGAGCGTCTTCTTGATGTTTATGCCACAGTTTTTGCCACCGCGACTTTTGTTTTTTATTCACTTTTCACATTTTTAGAGAATCCGAAAGGATTTCAATTGGGATTAAACATTCTTATTCCGGATTTTCTTCCAACTTTTTTTTACCGGAAATGGCTAATGATAACAATTATTCCTGTCATCTATGGTCTCATGCGATATATTCAAGATATATATGAAAAACATGAAGGAGAAAGCCCCGAAAAAGTTCTTTTATCAGATAAGCCTCTTTTGGCAACAGTAATTTTCTGGGTGATTCTTGTTATCGGAATTATTTATTTTGTGAATCCCTAAAATCAAATTTTTATAGGAACTATGAAGCTACTTTTAACATCATCAGGGATTACGAATAAATCCATAAAAATAGCTTTATTGAAACTCCTTAAAAAACCTTTTAAAAAATCGAGTTTAACTTTTATTCCGACAGCCGCCAATGTTGAGACGGGAGATAAATCATGGTTAGTTGAAGATATGTATAACTTCAAGAAACTAGGCTTTGCATCTTTTGATGTGATAGATATTTCCGCAGTGCCAAAGAGCCTATGGCTACCTAGTTTTAAGAATGCGGATATTCTTGTTTTTGGAGGAGGTAATGTCAAATATTTACTTGAATGGATAAGAAAATCCGGTTTAATAAAATTGCTACCTAAGCTTCTCAAGAATAAAGTTTACGTCGGTATCAGCGCAGGGAGTATGGCTGCCGCAAAGACTGTTTCTTTATCAAGCGCGGGGATATTATATTACGAGAAGAAAGGAAAACCAGAAAATATAGAAGGGCTGAGTTTGGTCAACTTTGAAATAAGACCTCACCTTAACTCCAAATGGTTTCCGAAAGTAAGATTAGATTATCTTGAAAAACTTACGAAAAATAGACCAGTCCAATTCTATGCCATAGATGATGATACAGCAGTAAAAGTTGATGGAGATAAAATTGAAATAATCTCAGAAGGGTCTTGGAAAAGATTTAATTAGCATGCTTATTCTTTTTCTGCGTATTGGGAGCTGACCCAGCCGGTTTTTCCACTTTCTAATTTTATTTTAAACCAACCCTCCCTCTCTTCAATAAGCTCAAAGGTTTGTCTGGGATTGACCCTGTCTATTTCCGCAGATAACAAAGAGCTATCTTCTCTCACTCTTAAGAATCCCGTAGGCGTTTCAAGAATTAGAATTTTCTGGACAGAAGGGGTTGGAGAAGCTGAAATGATAGGAAGAGACGATCCGCTTAAGTTTGGACTAACTCCTAGAGAAACGACTGCGTGAAGAGAAAAACCTTTAGAGGTTTTTATCCTTAAAATCTTTTCTAAGTAACCATCTTTAATAAGTTTTAGTTCATGGTCGGATTCTGTAATATTTTTAAGAAGAAGCGGAGACTGACCGGCAAGATTGCTGTCAAGAATTACATCTGCCTTATCAGGAAATGTAATAACCATAAGATCTGCTTGCCTTTTGCCAGTTTCCTCTAAGGTTATGAGAGAAGAGGAAGCACCATCTCCAAATGTTCTATCAAGGACTGTAAGAACACCATTTTCTATCTTAACTTTTTCCTCAAAGGGTTTAAGCTCCCCCTCTTTCGGCACAAGTCTTATGCTATACTCTCCCATAGAAAACATCTCTTTGTTTTTACATCTGCATAAAGGAGTTTCTCCTATTAGCCTTCCGTTTAGGTAAACTTTGCTTTTTGGAGTTGAGGTTACCTGCAAAGCACCTTTACCTCCCCGTGGGTTAAGAACAAAGACCAGGCCGGCAAATAGAACAACAGCACCTATGAAAGGGAGAATATAAAGAATTAATTTCCTCATAGGAGATAAAAATCATTATAGCAGAACAAGGGTTTTTCGAGGGACTATTTTATTTAAACTAATCGCTAATTGCTAGTTGCTAATGGCTAACTTAGTAGTCCATTCCGCCGGGTGGCATAGCAGGTCCTGAGCCTGCCGAAGGATTTTTTTCAGGAAGATCGGTTATCAAAGCATCTGTTGTTAGAACCATAACACCTATACTTGCCGCATTCTGCACAGCAGATCTTGTGACTTTTGCCGGATCAACTATTCCTGCTTGAACCATAGAACCAAATTGTCCTGTCATAGCATTAAAACCGTAATCAATATTTCCAGATACACTTTTCTCTTCTATGTTCTTGACCACCCATCCATCGTCAAATCCCGCATTTCTTGCAATTCCTCTTACCGGCTCTTCTAAAACTTTATATAAAATTTCAGCTCCAGTCTTCTCATCGCCTGAGAGTGTCTCCAAAAGAGAAGAAAGAGCTTTTCTTGTCCTCAAAAGAGCGACTCCTCCGCCTGGAACAATTCCTTCCTCAAGCGCCGCTTTGGTCGCTGCAACAGCGTCATTAACTCTCTCTTTTCGATCTTTCATCTCAATCTCGGTTGCGGCTCCGACATTTATAACAGCAACTCCTCCTGATAATTTTGCGAGCCTCTCTTGAAGTTTTTCTTTATCAAAATCAGAAGTCGTCTCCTCAACTGCTCTTTTTATCTGGGCTATTCTTGCTTTAATTGCGGAAACTGCCCCTTTTCCGCCGATAATCCTTGAGTTTTCTTTATCAGACCAAACTTTATCTGCTCGTCCGCAATCTTCAATCGTAACACTCTCAAGTTTGCGTCCGGTGTCTTCTGAGATTACTGTTCCTCCTGTTAAGATTGCTATATCCTCAAGCGTCTCTTTTCTTCTGTCCCCAAATCCCGGGGCTTTTATGGCAAGCGCGTTAAATGTCCCTCGAAGTTTGTTGACTACCAATGTCGCTAGTGCTTCTCCCTCTATTTCATCCGCAATGATAACAAGGCTTTTTGAAACTTTAACTAAGGTTTCCAAAAAAGGAAGAAGTTCAGTCAGAGAAGAAACCTTTTTGTCTGTAATTAAAATGTAGGGATCATCAATTTCTGCTTCCATTTTGTCAGGATTTGTTACAAAATATGCGGAGGCATATCCTCTGTCAAACTCCATACCTTCTTTATAGTCAATTGACATTTCAAGCCCCCGGCCCTCCTCAACGGTTACAACTCCGTCTTTGCCGACCTTGGCTAAGGCTTCTGCAATAAGAGAGCCTATTTTTTCATCTTGCGCTGAAATGGTAGCTACTTTTGCAACATCTGTTTCCTTAACATTCTTTGCCATCTTTTTAATCTCTGAAACAACAACGTCTACGGCTTTTTCCATACCTTGCTTTAAAATCATTGGATTTGCTCCTGCAGTTACATTTTTAAATCCTGTATTTATTATGGCCTGGGCAAGAAGTGTTGCTGTGGTTGTTCCGTCTCCTGCTACATCATTTGTTTTTGAGGCGGCTTCTTTGACAAGCTGTGCTCCCATATTTTCAAAAGGATCTTCAAGTTCTATTTCCTTTGCAACTGTTACTCCATCGTGAACAACATTTGGAGCTCCCCATTTTTTATCAAGGGCAACATTTCTCCCCTTGGGTCCAAGAGTTGTAACCACTGCGTCTGCAAGCTTATTTACTCCGTTAATCAAGGCCTGCCTTGCTTCTGAGTCGTACTTTATTTGTTTTGCCATACCTTAAATCAATTTTAAATTTTAAATTCCTTGCTATTCTAAAATAGCAAGGATGTCTTTCTGCTCGACAATTGTCCATTCCTCATTACCAACCTTAACATCAGATCCGCCCCATTTTTTATACATAACTTTTTGTCCAACTTTAACCGTCATTGGGATAAGTTTTCTCTCATCGTCTCTTGCTCCTTCGCCGACAGCCATGATCTTGCCTGTTTGGGGTTTTTCCTTTGCGGTATCTGGAAGAATTATACCGCTTGCGGTTTTATCCTCTGTCTCAAGCGGTTTTATAAGAACATTGTCAAAAAGCGGTTTTATTTTTATTTTACTTGCCATAACTAAAAATTACTGACCAAAAAAACCTGCCCGCCATCGGCATTTGCCGAAGGCATTGCAGGCGGGTATCACTTGATAAAAGTGATTGCTAAATTTATACAACAAAATGCTTTTTGTGTCAATAACCTATAGTATAGCACCCTTCAGTCGCTCTTCAAAAATTGTAATTCCTTTTTTATTTTTTGGGTCAGTCTATAACTATCTGCGTGATTTAGAAAGCCTAAATAAGCTGCTATGCTTTGATTAAGCGAGTACTGTAAAATTTTGCCACTCCTGAAATCTTCAATCTTATTTTCTATCTTTTTAAATATTCTATTTCTGGTTTTTGTACAAGGCAGAATATGATGTGGTAAAACTATGTATCCTAAGAAATCAATTCCCTGGTTATATTTTCTAATTATTATTTTCTTTGAATGTAAGTCAAGGTTAAGATTGTCTCTTAGAAACATTGTAATTATACTAATATACTTGGACAATTTTTTTAAATCTGGATCTAGAATTATAAAATCATCTGCATAACGAATATAATATTTAACCTTTAATTTTTGTTTCACAAATTGATCTAGCTCATTAAGATATATATTTGCAAAAAGCTGACTTGTGAGATTTCCTATGGGAATTCCTCTTTCCTTTGAAAAACTCTTTAGAATATTTTCTAAAAGCCAAGTGAGATTCCCATCTTTTATTTTTCTTTTTATAATCGAAAGAAGAATTGCGTGATCAACGCTTTCAAAAAACTTTTTAATGTCAAGTTTTAAGACAAAGCAATCTTGTTTGTAATTCTTACTTACTTTCCTTATTAATTTGGAGAGTCTTTTAACAGCTCTGTGAGTTCCTTTATTAAGTCTGCAGGAATAAGAATCGTAGATAAAAATCTGATCAAAAATAGGTTCAAGGATAGATACTATAGCATGGTGAACTATTCTATCGCGCACTTGCGCTTTATGGATATGGCGGAATTTAGGATCGTAAATGTTAAAAGCCGTATATTTACCATGTCTGTAATTCCCGCTTTTTAATTTTTTATGAAGTCCAAAAAGATTATCCTCAAGATTTATTTCAAAAAATCGTACATCTTTCTTTCTTCTTTTGTCTTTCTTAAATTCATCCCATGCTTGAAATAAATTTTCTATTGATATAATCTTTAGATAGAGGGTATGAAAAACTTTCACGGCACAAAATTAGGACAGGACAGGACAGGACAGGACAGGACAGGACAGGACAGTAGTGAGTTTAACATACCAATTTTCCAGAAACTTTACGATTTCTACAAATTATTGTACCAATATTTAAAACTGTTTCCTCAGAAAGACCGTTATACTCTCGGGCAGAAAATAGATAATCTTTCATTAACAATTTTTGAGATGGTAATTACGGCAGGGGCAATATCAAAAGAAAAAAAGCTTCCATATCTTGAAAAATCCATAGCTACATTAAATCTCCTGAAAATACTTATAAGACTTGCGAAGGATGTTAGGGCTTTGGACAATAAAAAATATTTAGAACTTCAAGAAAACCTCCAAGAAATTGGAAAAATGCTTGGAGGATGGAAAAAATCTCTCCTATAAATAAGGAGATGCAAGGCACTTCCTCAGAGCGACCGCCCCAATTCGGATTGTGATTCTGCGGATTCAGATCCCGATTGACATTCAGGTTGCCATTCGGATTGCAGTTGGCATTGACCACCTTACCGTCATTGCGCGACCCCAGCTTTGTTTTGTCCTATGCCATCTTTCTTTATCACCATGGTTTTTCTTTTAAATGGAATCACCATTGAATTTTATCTGGAAGAAGTCCCGATTTAATCGGAGACACCTTCACCAGCACAGAACAAGAAGTGTCTTGCTTTTCTTGCGTACTCTTTCAAAAACCTTAATTTTTGAAATTCTGACACAGAGTTGAAAAACAACAATTTCGGCGATCCCAATCCTTGAATCGGGATTCATTAACCTACTCTCTTTGCTATAATAGCAGAAAAATAAAAAGTTTAAAAAATTTAAGAAGAATAAAGTATTAAAGGATTAAGTTTTATAACACTTCCTCAGAGCGACCGCCCCAATACGGATCGTGACT